>VFQR01000372.1_pt1 | contig 70049 bp, 57 predicted proteins | sample 3512321 | NCBI WGS metagenome assembly VFQR01 (sample SAMN10412374, study PRJNA504923) | tailings metagenome | isolation source: Relicate 3 Philex TSF1 revegetated site | place: Philippines: Tuba, Benguet | collected 2017-08-29 | reverse complement strand
ACAGCGCTCGGGCGTTCGTCGGCTCGCGCGGCAGTGCCGCGCAAACGAGCCGCCTCACCCCAATCCCGGCCCTACCGCCACAGCATCCCGAGCACGCTGCGGAAGGGAATGATCGCCAGGCGGAAGGCTTCGCCACTCCAGCTCAGCAGGCGCTGCTGGTCGATGCCGGACAGGCCGCGCAGCAGGTCGGCGAGGTTGCCGGCGCCGGTGCCGGGCAGTTTGCACAGGGCCTGGGCGCGCTTGGCCACGGTGTAGGTGCTGGCCACCGCTGCGGTGATCTCGGCGAGGATCGTCGCCATCGGCAGCACGCGCGCGGCGACGGTGCCGATCAGGCCTTCGCCGAACTGCTTCAGGATCGCGTCCATGCTGCGCTTGGACAGCTGCTGCGCGCCGATATTGGTGGCGGTAGCCAGCAGCACCACGCCGCGGGTTTCCGGGTCGGACAGCTCGACCTCGTAGAGCTCGATGATCGCGGTGACCAGCTGTCGCTGGACCTGGGCCAGCGCCACGGTCTCCGCCAGCGGGCCGAGCAGGGTGGGGGCAAGCCGGCCGAGCAGGGGAACGCGCCGGGTGATGCTGCTGATCGCAGCGGCCGTGCCGGCCTTGAGGCAGGCGGCGCGCACCAGGGTGTCGAACTGGGAATCGCGCTGGGCAGCCGTGCGTGGCTTTGGTCCGGCAGCGGCCTTGCGTGGTCGCGGCTTCCCGACGGCAGCGCGCTTCTTGGCCGAAGGCGCGGCACGGGCGCTGACCTTGGGCTTCGCGGCGCGCTTGCTCGAGGACGCCGCTGGCTCTTCGACCGTCGCTTTCGCAGCGGCCTTGCCGGCGCTCTGACGTGAAGCGGAAACCTTGCGCGGCGCGGCGGCGGGGCGCTTGACGACAGTCTTGGGCGTACGGGGCGTGGCCATGCGTCCGAGCATAGCAGCGACCTCGCGGCCGTCCCACGCCGGCGGCCGTGGGCCGACCGAGCGGCAGGGGCGTGGGCCCGGTACAAACTCGCGACAGAGCCGAAGGTGTTGGTTCCGCACTGCGTCAAGTACCCTATGCGCTTTGTCTTGCCGGGCTTCGATTCACTCGATGGACTACGACCGATACGACCGTGTGCGCGCGGTGCGCTGGACAGGTGATGCGCTGGACCTGCTCGACCAGCGCCTGCTGCCCCAGCAGCAGCAGCGGGTGCTGTGCCGCAGCAGCCGGGAGGTGGCGAGCGCCATTCATGCCTTGACCGTGCGCGGTGCGCCGGCCATCGGCATCGCCGCGGCCTGGGGCGTGGTGTTGGCCGCGCGCGAAGTGCAGGCCGGGAACGGTGCGCAGGCCGCCGAGGCGCTGGCGCCAGCGATGGCCGAGCTCGACGCCTCGCGTCCGACCGCGGTGAACCTGGCCTGGGCGCTGCGCCGCATGCGCGCCGCCCTGGTGGGCAGCGGCAGCGACTGGCGCGAGCGCATCGCCGCCGAAGCCGCTGCGATCGAGGCGGAAGACCTTGCCGCCAACCGGCTCATGGGCCGGCTGGGCGCCGAGCTGATCGCGCCGGGCTCGGGCGTGCTGACCCACTGCAACACCGGATCGCTGGCCACCGCCGGCTTTGGCACCGCGCTGGGCGTGATCCGCGCAGGCGTCGCCGAAGGTCGGGTGCAGCGTGTGTTCGCGGGCGAAACCCGGCCTTGGCTGCAGGGCGCGCGCCTGACCGTGTGGGAACTGCTGGAGGACGGCATTCCGGCGACCCTGATCGCCGACGCCGCCGCTGCACACCTGATGCGCACCGGCCAGGTGCAGTGGGTGATCGTTGGCGCCGATCGCATCACCGCCAATGGCGATGTCGCCAACAAGATCGGCACCTACCAGCTGGCGATCGCGGCGCGCTACCACGGGCTGAAGTTCATGGTGGTGGCGCCGTCCTCGACTGTGGACATGGCGACCGCCAGCGGCGCCCTGATCGAGATCGAGGAGCGCAGCCCCGACGAGCTGCTGGGCTATGCCGGTGTGCGCACCGTGGCCGAGGGCGTCAAGGCCTGGAACCCGGTGTTCGACGTCACGCCTGCCAGCCTGATCGACGCCATCGTCACCGAGCGCGGCGTGGTGCTGCAGCCGGACGAGGCGCGCATGGCGGCGGTGTTCGGTCGCTGAGATCGGCAGCAGGATCGCCGGCAGCAGGGGGGCTGCCGGCAGCCCAGCGCGGGGCGCACCACGAAGCGGCCGATGCGTGCTCGCATGCCGGTGCATGCCTCCGGTGAGGTCTCGTCGAGGGCATCCGCACAGGTCGCTGGCATCGGCTTGCCCGCAGCCGCGTGCGGCCCACTGATCCCGATCGCAGAGGCGAGCGCTGTCCGCGAGCCCGTGGAATCCACTCATATCGTTTCTTTCTACCGCTCCAAGCACCGGTCTACCGCCATGAACCCTGCGCCGCGCGTCGCCGTCCTCGTGCCCTGCTACAACGAAGCTGTCACCGTGGCCAAGGTCATCGCCGATTTCCGCGCCGTGCTGCCGGAGGCGCAGATCTGCGTGTTCGACAACAACTCGAAGGACGACACCGCGGCGATCGCACGCGCGCAGGGCGCGCATGTCCAGCACGTCGGCCTGCAGGGCAAGGGCCATGTGGTGCGGCGTCTGTTTGCCGATGTCGACGCCGATGTCTACGTGATGGTGGATGGCGACGACACCTACCACGCCGCCAGCGCGCCCGCGCTGATCGATTGCCTGCGCCAGGGTCGTCACGACATGGTGGTGGCGGTGCGCAGGCACGAGGCCGAAGCCGCCTATCGCGCCGGCCACGTCTGGGGCAACCGCATGCTGACCGGCTTCCTGAGCCGCCTGTTCGGTCGCCCCTGCCAGGACATCCTGTCGGGCTACCGCGTGTTCTCGCGGCGCTTTGCCAAGAGCTTTCCCGTGCTCACCGCCGGCTTCGACATCGAGACCGAGCTGACCGTGCATGCGCTGGAGCTGAAGATGTCGGTGGGCGAAGTCGAGACGCCCTACAAGGAGCGCCCCGAGGGTAGCTTCAGCAAGCTCAGCACCTACAAGGACGGCTTCCGCATCTTGAAGACGATGCTGCGCCTGTTCAGCGCCGAGCGCCCGCTGGCCTTCTTCGGCGGCATCGCGCTGGCGCTGTTCGCCGTCGGCATCGGCTTCGGTATTCCGGTGATCCTGGAGTTCATGCGCACCGGCCTGGTGCCGCGCTTTCCCACGGCGATCCTGTCCACCGGTCTGATGATCCTCGCGGCCTTGTCGGGTTTCGCCGGCTTGATCCTCGACACGGTGACGCGCGGCCGCCGCGAGCTGAAGATGCTCGCCTATCTGCGGCATCCGGCGCCGCTCTGAGCCCATGCGCCAGTTCGCACTGTTCTGCGTCAGCGGCGGCCTCGCCTTCCTGCTGGATGCCGGCATGACCCAGGCCTGGGTCAGTCTGGCCGGCTTGGATCCATGGTCGGCGCGCGCTCTGTCGTTTCCGGTTGCCGTGACCGCCACCTGGCTGTTCAATCGCAGCATCACCTTCCGCGTCGCCGCCAGCGGGGGCCTGGTCGCCGAATGGCTGCGCTATGTCGGCACCCAGCTGTTCGGCCTCAGCCTGAATCTCGCGGTCTATGCGCTGCTCGTCTGGCTGTCGGCGACGGCCGCGCGCTGGCCCGCGCTGGCCGTGGCTGCGGGATCGATCGCCGGGCTGTTCGCCAATTTTTTCGGAGCCAAGCATGTCGCCTTCGCATCGCGCCGCTGAAGCGGGAGCTGCAGTGCCCTTGCGCGAGCCCCTGCAGGTGCTGGCCGCGGTGCTGCTGGTCAAGCTGCTGCTGCTGGCGCTGGACCCGAACCTGCGCTTCTTCATGGGCGATTCCGGCAGCTACCTGCACGCGGCGCTGACCGACTGGGTGCCGCCGGACCGCAGCTTCACCTACCCCTGGCTGGTGCGCCTGGCCCTGTGGGCGCAGTCCGCGCACAGCCTGGTCCTGCTGCAGACCCTGTTGGGCGCAGCCTCTTGCCTGATGCTGTTCCAGCTGCTTCGACGTGGTCTGGCTCTGCCGTTTGGATGGGCTGCCGGCGGCGCCCTGCTGCTGGCGGTCGAGCCCGCGCAGCTGTTCTACGAACGCATGATGATGGCCGAGGCCGCCGGCGGCTTCCTGCTGCTCGCCTGCCTGACGGCGACCGTCGCCTATGTGCGCTCGGCGCGGCTGCGCTGGCTGCCGCTGATGGTGCTGTGCGGGCTGGGCGCGGTGTCGATGCGCATGAGTCTGCTGCCGGTGGTGCTGGGCCTGAGCGCCTGCGCACCGCTGCTCTGCGCCCTGCACAACCACGCACGGCTCGACCGCGGGCGCCCGCTGCTGGCCGTGCTGCGCACCGGGGCGCATCTTGCGGTCGTACTGCTCCTGACCGGCCTTAGCCATTCCGCCTACAAGCAGACCTACGGCGAACTGACCGGCGCCGAGCCCGACTACATCGGTGCCCAGGGCCAGATGCGCCTGGGACTGGTGGCGCCGCTGGTGCGTCCCGAGCACCTGGCGCGCGTGGGCGTCGATCCGGCCCTGCTGGAGGAGCTCGGGCCGCCGCTGCAGGACCCGCGCGCCCGCGAGGCGCAGATCTGGTCGCCCGATGGCCTGTTCGGTCGCCTGCAGCAGCGCATGCCGGTCGAGGACGCGCAGCGGGCGGCGCGCAAGATCTCGGTGCGCGCCCTGCAGTCGGATCCGCTGGGTCTTTTTTGGCTGGGCGCCGCGACCTTTGCCGACTACTTCGATGACGGGGTCGCGCTGGCGCGCATGAGCAGCGATCTGGGCGACTCGCCGCCAAATGCCGACATGCTCGCGGTGATCAAAGAGCGGCTGCGCTATCGCGCCGACGGGCTGTTCGAGGAGCCGGGTCTTGCCGCCTTGCTGTTCAAGCACAGTCGCTGGTGGCTGACTCTGCAGCTGTTCCTGTTGGCGCCGCTGGCGATCTGGGCGCTGTGGCGCGCGTGGTCGGAGCCACAGCGCCGCGCCGCCCTGCTGGTGCTTGGTACGCTCGCCCTTGGCCTCGTCGCCAGCCAGCTGCTGTTCGCGCATATCGTGTCGTTCCGTTACCTGCATCCGCTGCCGCCGCTGTTCATCGCGCTGGCGATCGCGCTGTTGGCGCTACGCGGCCGCGCGCGGGCGCCCGCGGCGGCTTCGCAACGAGGGTCTGCATGAAGCACGCAACTGCTCCACTGGTCTCCGTGGTCTCGCCGGTCTATGGCTGCGCCGGCTGCATCGAACGCCTGTGCGAGCGGGTGATCGCCGCGGTCGAGTCGACTGGCCACGCCTGCGAGTTGATCCTGGTCTGTGATGCCAGCCCGGATGCGTCCTGGGAGCGCATCGTCGAGGTCGCCGCGATCGAGCCACGCGTACGCGCCCTGCGCTTCAGCCGCAACTTCGGCCAGCATCCGGCCATCGCGGCTGGGCTGGCCGAGGCGCGCGGCGACTGGGTGGTGGTGATGGACTGCGATCTGCAGGATCCTCCCGAGTTCATCCCCGACCTGCTGGCGCGGGCGAAGCAGGGCTTCGATGCGGTGGTGGCCGAGCGCAAGCAGCGGCGCGACGGCTGGTTCAAGCGCATGGCCTCGCGTTCCTTCTACGCAACGCTGTCCTACCTGACGGGCGAGCGCTACAACCCGGAGACCGCGAACTTCGGCGTCTACAGCCGCGCGCTGGTCGACGCGATTCTCAGCCTGCCGGAGCAGGGGCGCTTCTTTCCGCTGCTGGTGCGCTGGGTGGGCTTCGCCCAGACCACGCTGCCGGTGCAGCACGCCGAGCGCGATTCCGGCCGCAGCGGCTACAGCCTGGCCAAGGCCCTGCGGCTCGCGCTGGACGCGATCATGAGCTTCTCGGACCGGCCGCTGCGGCTGGTGGTGCGGATCGGCCTCATGTTCTCGCTGGTCGCCTTTCTGTTCGTGGCGGCCAGCGTCTACCGCTATCTCGCCGGCGACATCGCGGTGGCCGGCTTCACCAGCATCGTCGCCTCGATCTGGCTGGTCGGCGGCGTCAGCATCGCCTGCCTGGGCGTGGTCGGCCTTTACGTCGGGCGGATCTTTGGCGAGGCCAAGCGGCGTCCGCACTACCTGGTCGCCGAGCGACTCAATGCCGTGGAGCGGCCGCAGCCATGATCACCGAGTCAGTCATCGAAGGCCGCCGCTTCGGGCTCAAGGCGGGCCGCGTCGAAGCGGACGATATCGACGCCGCGGCGCTGCAGGCCGAGGTGCTGGCCGGCGGCTGGGACTGGATCGTGCTGCGTCTGCCCTGCGGGCGTGAACGCAGCATCGAAGCCCTGCGTCCGCTGGGCCTGGAGCCGCAGCAGACCGACACGCTGATGACCTGGTCGATCGCGCTGGCCGACTGCGCGGTGGCGATGCCCACGGGCTTGCAGCTCGACATCGCCGGCCCGGATGACGGGCCGGCGATCCGGGCACTCGTGCAGCAGGTGTTCCAGCGCTACCCCAACCACTACACCGCCAACCCGCTGCTGGATTCGCGCCTGGCGCTGGAGGGCTATGTCGAGTGGGCGCTGTCGCACATCGGCCATCCGCAGCGCCTGTGCTGGGTGGTGCGCGCGGATCAGGGCATCGCCGCGCTGTCCTGCAGCCAGCACGATGACAGCGGCACCGCCACCGGCGTGCTGCACGGCGTGCATCCGGCGCATGCCGGGCGCGGACTGTATCGCGGCCTGATCGAAGCGAGCCTGGCGCACTACCGCGGGGCCGGCTGCGCCCGCTTCCGCATCGCCACCCAGGCCGGCAACCACACCGTGCAGAACCTGTGGGCGCGGCTCGGCCTGCGCATCGAATCCAGCCGCAGCACGGTGCATCTGATGCCCCTGCTGGGGCGCGTACTGGCGCAGCCCGCCCATCCGCTGGGGCAGGCCGATGCGCTGCAGGCCCTGCTGGATTTCGATGCCGCATTCGCGCCCCGGCCGGCGCTGCGGCGCAGCCTGTATCGCGCGAATGCCGGCGAGTTGGCTGGTGGCACGCGGCTGGGCGCGCTGCACTGGCCGTGCAGTTTAGGGCGCCTGCGCCAGCTCAGCCTGCTGACCGACGCAGCGGATCGCCCGCTGGCCTGGCTGCATTCCGACCTGCTGGCCGTGCCTGCATGATGGCGGGCTGGACGCCATCCACAGGGCAGGTTGCTGCAAGGCTGCGCTCAAGAACTTCCTGAACCGTCATCCCCGCGAATGCGGGGATCCAGTGGTCTTGCGACTGAGGCGGATCGGAACTGGGCCCCCGTCCCCGCCTTCGCGAGGACAGGCTCTTCGCGGGGGCGACTATTCATGGGGGCGCAAGCGTTCTGTTTCTTGAGAGAATCGCCGACTCGCTTCGGGCTTGCCCCACGTTTCAGACTCCGGACCTCCCATGGGCTATGTGTTCATCCTCCTGACCATCGTGCTGACCGCTTACGGCCAGCTCGCGATCAAGTGGCAGGTGGGCCTCGCCGGCCCGCTGCCGGATTCGCCCGAGCAGAAGTTCGGCTACTTCCTGCGCCTGCTGCTGAACCCCTGGGTGATCAGCGCCATTGCCGCGGCCTTCGCGGCGATGATCTGCTGGATGGGGGCGATGACCAAGTTCGAGCTGAGCCGCGCCTACCCCTTCATGGCGCTGAACTTCGTGCTGGTGGGCCTGGGGTCGGTCTGGCTGTTCAACGAGTCGCTGACCCTGCCCAAGGTGCTTGGCGTCGGGCTGATCGTGCTCGGCCTGATCGTCGTGTCGCGCGGCTGACTCTTCTTTTCTTCGAACTCATGGATGGCTCCCGCATGGAACCGATTCCTTTCAATCGCCCCTACATGACCGGACGCGAGCTGTGGCTGATCGCGCAGGCGCATGCGCGCGGCCACCTGTCCGGCGACGGCGCGTTCACCAAGCGCTGTCACCAATGGCTGGAGCAGGCCACCGGCAGCCATCGCGCGCTGCTCACCCACTCCTGCACGGCGGCGCTGGAGATGGCGGCCCTGTTGCTCGATCTTGAGCCGGGCGACGAGGTGATCCTGCCGTCCTATACCTTCGTCAGCACCGCCAATGCCTTCGTCCTCCGCGGCGCGGTGCCGGTGTTCGTCGACATCCGCGCCGACACGCTGAACCTCGACGAGACCCTGATCGAAGCCGCGATCACGCCGCGCACCCGTGCCATCTGTCCGGTGCACTACGCCGGCGTGGCCTGCGAAATGGACGCGATCAACGCCATCGCCGAGCGCCATGGCCTGGCCGTGATCGAGGATGCCGCGCAGGGCGCGATGGCCAGCTACCGGGGTCGCGCGCTCGGCAGCCTCGGCCGCTTCGGCGCGCTGAGCTTCCACGAGACCAAGAATCTGATCTCGGGCGAGGGCGGGGCGCTGCTGGTCAACCGTGCCGACGATGCCGAGCGCGCCGAAGTCATTCGCGAGAAGGGCACCAACCGCAGCAAGTTCTTCCGCGGCCAGGTCGACAAGTACACCTGGGTCGACGTCGGTTCGTCCTACCTGCCGAGCGAGCTGATCGCGGCCTTCCTGTGTGCGCAGATGGAGCAGGCGGAAGCGATCACCGCCCAGCGCCTGCAGCTGTGGGAGGCCTATCACGCGGCCTTCGACGACCTGGAGCGCGAGGGCAGGGTGCGTCGCCCGATCGTGCCGGCGCACTGCCAGCACAACGCCCACATGTACTACCTGCTGTTCAATTCCCTCGCCGAGCGCACGGCCGCGATCGAGGCGCTGAATGCGCAGGGCATTCGCCCGGTCTTCCACTACATTCCTCTGCACAGCGCTCCCGCCGGCCAGCGCTATGGCCGCACGCCGGCGCCGATGCCGGTCACTGATCGGGTCAGCGACTGCCTGCTGCGCCTGCCGCTGTGGCTGCCTGACCTCGACGTGCAGCGCGTCATCGACGCCGTGCGCAGCCACCTCGCATGAAGCGCAGCCTTCCCGCCGCCTGGCCCTGGCTGGCGCTGGCCCTGGTCGGACTGCTGTCGCTGGGTAACGCCTGGCGCTACGGCACCTGGATCGCCAATCCGCTGGTGCTCGCCGACAGCTGGTACTTCCTGGATGCCTTCGTCGAGCCCTGGGCCGAAGGCTCACTGGGCTGGCAGCAGTTCTTCGAGAAGCGCGACAGCAGCGACCACGCCCAGCCCCTGCACCGTGCCAGCCTGTGGCTGAACCTCGAATGGGCCGGCCTCGACTTCCGTTTCGAGGCGGTGATCGGACTGATCGGGCTCAGTCTCTGCGTGCTGCTGCTGTGTCTGCTGGCATGGCTGCATCTGCGCCGACATGCGCAGCCCGGGGCCTCGGCGCACGCGGTCAGCGTGCCCCTGCTGCTGCTGCCGGTGATGGCGCTGTCGCTGAATTCGCACGAGATCTACTACTGGTCGCTGGTCAACTTCTTTCATCTCTCATTGCTGCCGGCGCTGCTGCTGATGGCCTATGTCTGCTGGCAGGTCGTAGAAAGCGACACCAGGGTGAAGAGCGGCCCGCTGGCGCTGGCCGTCGCGCTCAGCCTGCTGGTGCAGGTGGCGCTCGATGGCGCCGGCCTGCTGACGGTGGCCGCTCTCCTGCCGGTGCTGGTCTGGTCTGGCTGGCGCCATGGCCAATGGCGCCGCGCACTGGCCTTCGCGCTGGCGATCGTGGCCGGGCTGCTGGTCTATCGCGGTTTGTATGCCAGCCTGATGCCGTCGGTGGCGGAAAGCCAGGCCGGTGGCCTGCTGCCGGCGCTCCGCTGGCTGCTGGAGCATACGAGCGAGGCCTGGCGCTGGCTGCTGCTGCCGGCCACGGCCTCGATCGTGCAGCCCCTGCATCTGCCGTTCTGGCTGCCGCAGGCGGCGATTGCGCCGGCGCAGCACGGCCTGGGCGTGCTCATGCTGGCCGCGCATGCGGCGTTCTGGTGGAGCCAGCTGCGCGATCGCCGGCCGGCCCCGCTGGGCCTGTTCGCGGCTGCCTTGATGCTGCTCAGCTACGGCATGCTGGCAGGCATCCTGCTGTCGCGGCTGCCGGTGTACGGCACCGAGTACCTGCTGCAATCCCGCTACGTCGCCTTCTACCAGCTGGCGAACTCGGCCCTGCTGCTGCAGCTGCTGGTGGTGCTGGCGCGCGCGCCGCGGCTGTCGAGGCTGCCAGCCGCAGCCCTGGGCCTGCTGCTCGTGGCCGGGCTGTCTCTGCAGCTGCTGCTGTCCGAGCGCGCCTGGGAGCAGGGCGTGCATATCCGGCAGTACAGCCGCGACATGGCCTCCAACCTGGTCTGTCTGGGAGCGCATCCCGGCCAAGCCGCGCCGGTCTGCCAGCCGGGCAATGTGATCTGCCAGAGCCCGCCCGAGCACCGCGACCGTCTGTTCGCCCTGCTGCAGTCGCGCCAGCTCAATCTGTACGCGCCGGGTTTCCTCGATCGGCACGGCCTGGACGAGGGCCTGAACCCGGCGAGCTGCCTGGTCGGCCCTTGAGAGCCACCCAGGCCCGCGTCGCGGGCCTGCTGCTCTCGAAGAAACCTGGATTCGTCATCCCCGCGAAGGCGGGGAACCAGTGATCGTGCGACTAGGGCAGGCTGGGACTGGGCCCCCGCCTTCGCGGGGGCGACGATTCATTGGGTCGCGAGCGTTCTGTATCTTGAGAGCCACCCAGGCCGCGTCGTGGGCCCGGAGTTCTTGAAGAAACCTGGATACGTCATACCCTCCGGGAGCCTGCCCTCGCGCAGGCGGGGGCGGGGATCCAGCGATCTCGCGAATACAGCTGGCTGGGACTGGGCTCCCCTGCCCGCGTGCTAGAATCCCGAGCTTGGCAGGGCCGTCTGCCAGCGCCGCTGGCGGCATTCGCGGGCTGTCGGCGGCACCCCCTGCGCAGCAACCCCTGAGTCCCTTGCCGGCGCCCACGGGCCGAAATCCCGCGTGTGCCGGCGCATTCCACCTCCGAATCGAGACCCCGCATGGCAGAGCTGGCGAAGGAAATCATCCCCGTCAACATCGAAGACGAGATGCGCAAGAGCTACCTCGATTACGCCATGAGCGTGATCGTGGGCCGCGCACTCCCCGACGTCCGGGATGGCCTGAAGCCGGTGCACCGGCGCGTGCTGTACGCCATGAACGAGCTCGGCGCGCACAGCAACAAGCCGTACTACAAGTCGGCGCGTATCGTCGGTGACGTCATCGGTAAGTTCCATCCGCACGGCGACCAGTCGGTGTACGACACCCTGGTGCGCATGGCCCAGCCGTTTTCGCTGCGCTACCTGCTGGTCGATGGCCAGGGCAACTTCGGCTCGGTCGACGGCGACTCCGCCGCGGCCATGCGATACACCGAAGCGCGCATGTCGAAGCTGGCCCACGAGCTGATGGCCGACATCGACAAGGACACCGTCGACTTCCAGCCGAACTACGACGAGAAGGAACTCGAGCCCACGGTGATGCCGACGCGGGTTCCGAACCTGCTGGTCAACGGCAGCTCGGGCATCGCGGTCGGCATGGCGACCAACATCCCGCCGCACAACCTGTCGGAGATCATCGACGCCACCATCGCGCTGATCGATGACCCCGAAATCGGTATCGACGGCCTGATGCAGCACGTGCCGGGCCCGGACTTCCCCACCGCCGGCATCATCAACGGCGCCGCCGGCATCCACGAGGCCTACCGCACCGGTCGCGGCCGCATCTACGTGCGCGCCAAGGCCGAGATCGAGGTCGACGAGAAGACCAACCGCGAAGCGATCATCGTCACCGAGCTGCCCTACATGGTGAACAAGGCGCGGCTGATCGAGAAGATCGCCGAGCTGGTGAAGGAGAAGAAGCTCGAAGGCATCAGCGAGCTGCGCGACGAGTCCGACAAGGACGGCATGCGCGTGTTCATCGAAGTGCGCCGCGACGCCGCCGCCGACGTGGTGCTGAACAACCTGTACCAGCAGACGCCGATGGAGTCGGTGTTCGGCATCAACATGGTCTGCCTTCTGGATGGCCGCCCGCGTCTGCTGAACCTGAAAGAGATGCTGGAAGCCTTCGTGCGCCACCGCCGCGAGGTGGTGACCCGCCGTACCATCTTCGAACTGCGCAAGGCCCGCGAGCGCGCCCACATCCTCGAAGGCCTGACCGTCGCGCTGGCCAACATCGACGAGATGATCGAGCTGATCAAGACCTCGGCGAACCCGCAGGAAGCGCGCGAGCGCATGCTGGCCAAGCGCTGGGAGCCGGGTCTGGTGCGCGCCCTGCTGGGCGCCGCCGGTGCCGACGCCTCGCGCCCCGAGGACCTGCTGCCGGGGCTGGGCCTCACCGAACACGGCTATCAGCTGTCCGAGGCGCAGGCCAAGGAAATCCTGGAGATGCGCCTGCACCGCCTGACCGGGCTGGAGCAGGAGAAGCTGACCGACGAGTACAAGAAGCTGCTCGACGTCATTGCCGAGCTGATCCGCATCCTCGAAGACCCCGAGCGCCTGCTCGAAGTCATCCGCGACGAGCTGCGCGATCTCAAGGAGAACTTCGGCGACGCCCGCCGCACGGTCATCCAGCCGAACATGGAAGACCTGAACATCCTCGACCTGATCGCGCCCGAGGATGTGGTGGTGACGCTGAGCCATGCCGGCTACGTCAAGCGCCAGCCGCTGACCACCTACCGCGCGCAGAAGCGCGGCGGCCGCGGCCGCTCGGCGACGGCGATGAAGGAAGAGGATTTCATCGAGCGCCTGTGGGTGGTCAACACCCACGACATCCTGCTGAGCTTCACCAGCTCGGGCCGGGTGTTCTGGCCCAAGGTCTACCAGCTGCCCGAAGCCGGCCCCAACGCGCGCGGTCGGCCGATGGTGAACTTCGTGGCGCTGGAAGCCGGCGAGCGCATCCAGGCCGTGCTGCCGGTGCGTGACTTCCCGGAAGGCCAGTTCGTGCTGTTCGCCACCGCCCGCGGCACGGTCAAGAAGACCCCGCTGAAGGAGTTCGAGTACCAGCTGCAGCGCGGCAAGATCGCGATCAATCTGGAAGACGGCGACTCGCTGGTCGGCGTGGCGCTGACCGACGGCGAATCCGACGTGATGCTGTTCGCTTCCAACGGCAAGGTCAGCCGCTTCGACGAGGGCACGGTGCGCCCGATGGGCCGCACCGCCACCGGCGTGATCGGCATGCGTCTGGCCGAGGGCGAGTCGGTGGTCTCGCTGATCTGCGTGCAGGGCGAGCATGACGTGCTGACCGCCACCGCCAACGGCTTCGGCAAGCGCACTCCGCTGGAAGAGTTCCCCAAGAAGGGCCGCGGCACGCAGGGCGTGATCGCCATCCAGACCACCGAGCGCAATGGCCAGCTGGTCAGCGCCATCCAGGTCGAGGAGACCCAGCAGGTCATGCTGATCTCCGACCAGGGCACCCTGGTGCGCACCCGCGTCGGCGAGATCGCCCGCGTCGGCCGCAATACCCAGGGCGTGACCCTGATCCGCCTCGGCAAGGGCGAACAGCTGGTCAATGTGGAAGCCGTGCCGGCGGAGGACGAGGACGATGCCTTGGATGCCGCTGTTGAAGCTGTCGGTGGCAACGGCACCAGCGACGCTGCATCTGACGCCCCCCCGGTTGATGACGGTGGCACGGAGCAAGGGCCTTCCGCACCGGAGGCTTGATCTGCACCGAACCGTGCGGTTGATGGCCGCGCGGATAGGGGCACCCGGCCTCGGTCCATCCTGACCTGTCGCCACAGTGAACGTTGTTCGGCCCGGGAGTGGTCAACTCCCGGGCCCTTCTGTTCCTGGCAATGACTTCGACACCCAGCTGACGACAAGGAGGGGGCGCGGGAGAAGCTGCGCAGCGTCGATCGCTAGGGACGACTACTTGCCGTCATCACGCTCCGCACTGTCGTTTGTCGGTACGGCGCAGGTTTCGAAGCCGTCAAGCTGTCGACATCGGGTCTGCGTCGGCAGCCCTGTGAGCAGGCGTTGTTTCCAGTCGGGATTCACAACGTACAGCGCGTCGTGCGGCAGCGTACCCGTCGCCATCTGCCCGGCAAGAACATGGCAGTGGGCTTCCGACGCAGCGCCATCATGGCGTGCGAGAAAGCCAGCGTTGAACGTGAGCGCATGACGAGCGGCGAGCTGCTGGAACGCGATCCAGTCCGCTGGCACGTCGCCGCAGGCTGGAGGTGGCATGAAGACGAGATGGCGTCGCTCGGAGGCGAGCGCGTCCCAGCGAGGATCGCGTAAAGGCGATTCCCAAGTGTGAGCTCGATGAGCGCGTGACAGCACTGCGAGGTCGCCATGCGTCGACGACAAGTCGACAACCTGCAGCGCGGCCACGACAAGCAGAAGCGCAGCGCTGCGCTGGGGGCCCAGTCGAGCGCTTATCGCGAAAGTGGCGCCCGCCATCAGAGCGTAGGCGAGCGGCCAGACGAAGCGACCCGATGAACGGAACATTCCGAACAGGCCGCCGTTCAGCGGGTGGTCGACGAGGCGGATGCTGCCGAGCGTGAGGACGGTGCTGATCGCGAACAGGGCCAGTGCGCCGGCGGTGAGCCAGACCCGTCCGGGTATGCCGGGCCCATCGAATCTGCGCGGACTTCTGAGCAAGACGAGCGCGACCAACAGCAGGAGGAGCACTCCGGCGCCAAGATAGGCGTAGCCCTCGTACTGTCCGGAGGTGGCCATCGGCCATTCTGGCAGGAGCACCGAGCGGTTCATCGGCGTCACGAATGTCAGCAGATTCGCTGCGTAGTGTCCGTAGGGCACCGTGGACGTCAGGCTCGGTTGCGACGGGATGATGAAGGCGCCGGATGCCCAGAGCAGGCCGGCGGCGACCACTGTCCCGGCGATACCGTGGGCGACGACGCGCCGCGGTGCATCGCGCAGCTGCCACCAGAGTGCGGCCCCCGCCATTGGCCCGCACATCGCGGCAAGGTAGGGGTGGATCAAGGTGCTGAGCACCACGATGACATACCAGGCGCGCACCGCCTGATGGCGGCGGAGCGCTGTCGCCAGCAGCAGACAGGCCAGCACAGTCCAGTGTGCGGTGAGCGTGTCATGGCCCAGCCGCGCGATCAGAAAGGGCGCGTTGACGAACAACAGGGCGACCAGCAGCTGCGCGCCCGGCGGCAGTCCAGCGTGCTGCGCAAGACGCGCGGCCAGCGCGCCCTGCAGTACGAAGCTGAGCGCCATGAAGGCCCCGATGTACTGGAACTGCTCCGGCAGCCAAGGCGAAAGCACCGACAGCGGCATCGCCAGCAGCGGCAGCGAATCGGTGAACACGATCGAGGTTCCGACCGGATGCCAGAGGCCGGTGATGCGGCCGGGCGGCAGATTCAAGCCTTCGTGCCGGTACATCTCCCAGCCGAGGTAGTGCTGCGCCCAGTCGCCCACCATCAGCCAGCCGACCGTGGTGGGGTCGACCCGGTCTATGCCCAGGATGCAGGTGAAGAACATCAAGCCGAACGCGCCGCCGAGCGCATAGCTGCGGGCCTCGGGATGCTCTCCACCGCGAAGCGTGAGCACGCTCAGCAGCGCGGCGAGGCAGAGCGAGGTCAGCGTATCGACGGTTCGGCCCATGCCATCCGGGGACAGCAGCAGAAGGCGGCCTGCCTGACCGATGGCGAGTGCGAGAGCGGCAAGAGCCAGCATTGGCCCCACCGGCATAGGGAAATGTTTCATTGCAGACGCGGAGTGGTATCGATGCTGCATGGTGCCAGAGTTCGCACGCGCTGCGGTTACGTTGGCGCTCCCGGGCAGGCGCGTGCAGAATCGGGCCTGCTTTCCTGTGGAGCGGAAACGTGGCCAGTGCCGAGCGTGGGCTTCATTACGCAGGAGTGATCGAGCGCGCTGCCCAGTGGCATCCGGAACTGGGGCGAATCAAGGCGGACAATCCGCCACAGGATTTCACCTGGTACGGCTACGACATCCTGTCCAACCTCTGGCACATCGAGGGGCTGCTCGGTCAAGAGCATGCGGACCTGCTGTCCGCGGTGCAGGGACAGCCGGTGGCCGACATCGGTGCGGCCGACGGCGATCTCGCCAACTTTTTCGAGCGGGAGGGCCTTGATGTCGACGTGCTCGACTGGCCTGCGACCAACTGGAATGGGCTGCGCGGTGCGCGGCGGCTGCACGAACTGCTGGGGTCGAACATCGGCATCCACGAAGTGGATCTGGACAGCCAGTTCGGCCTGCCGCGCCAGCGCTACGGGCTGGTCTTCCTGCTCGGCATCCTCTACCACCTGAAGAATCCGTTCTATGTGCTGGAGACGCTGGCGAAGCACACCCGCTACTGCATCCTCAGCACCCGTATCGCGCGCGCCACCGTCGATGGCGCGGTGGTACTGGAGCGCGCGCCGCTGGCCTACCTGCTGGATCCCACCGAATGCAACAACGACCCTACGAACTACTGGATCTTCTCGATGGCGGGCCTGGTTCGCCTTGCCGATCGCTGTGGTTGGGACGTAGTTGCCCAGCGACGGGTCGGCGATACGGCGGCTTCGGATCCCTCCTCGCATGAGCACGACGAGCGCGCCTTCCTCCTACTCGAAAGTCGCCACGCCTGAGCCAGCACCCGCACCTGCGCCCGCCTGGGCGCCGACGGCTGCATTGGCAGCCACGCTGGTCGCCGCATGGGGCGTGTTTGCCATGCTGCAGGCACCGCAGGTGCCCTATGCCGACGCCTGGCGCTTCCTCGCGCATTTCCTGAGCGAGCCCTTCCCGCGCAACGTGCTGGGTGCGGACAACGGGCATCTGGAGCTGTTTCCCGATCTGGTGCGGGTGGCCGAGCTGGAATGGTTCGCTGCCAACCAGCGCCTGCAGACCGCGGTCGGTGTGCTGCTGGCGCTGTCGAGCTGGCTGGTCGCGGTGCTGGGCCTGCGTCGTGCCGCGCTTGAGCCCGCGCGCTTCGGCGCCGTCGCGCTGGCGCTGGCCTTGGGTCTGTTCTGGGTCGGCAACTTCCGGGCGCTGATGCATGCCAACGAAACCGTGCATGCCTATGCAGTGACGCTGGGCCTGTTCGCGGGTCTGCTGCTGGCCTGGCGGGGCGGCGTCGGCGCGGCCGTGCTGGCGGCGGCGTGCGCGGTGTTCGCGAGCCTGTCCTTCGGCAGCGGTCTTGCGGTGTTCCCGGCTGTGCTGCTGGTGCTGGCCCTGCGGCGGGCGCCGCTGCGGGAATGGCTGCCGGTAGCGCTCGCCTTGATCGGCGTGCTGCTGCTGATGTTCGCGCTGCGCGACGGCACGGCGGAGTCGGTCAGCGTGACGGGCGTGTCCGCTCGCATTGAGTCACTGCTGCGCTGGCTGGGCGGGCCAGCGCTGTTCGCCAGCTGGCCGCTGTGGGATCCGGAGATCGCGGCCCGCGTGCCGACAACGCTGCTGCGGGCTGTCACCGGGCCGATCGCCTCAGCTTACGAACAGTCGGCCGGCCCGGTGATGCTGGCGCGCTGGCCGCATCTGGCCTGGGGTCTGCTTGGGCTGGGGCTGTTCACCGGCGCGCTGTGGCGAAGCTGGAAGTCGCGGGCCGCGCTCAGCGTTGTCGGCACTGCGACCGCGGCCTTTGCACTGTGTGTCGGGGCCCTGATCGTGGTGGTGCGCGCGAGCTACTTCGAGCAGCACGCCGATCAGCTGCTGGCTCCGCGCTACCTGGTGTGGACCTCGCTGTTCTGGGCGGGGCTGCTGCTGGTTGCGCTTGACGCGCTCAAGCCAGCGCGCGGCGCGGCGCTGGCTCTGCTGGTGTGCGTGCTGCTGCTGCCCAGCCAGCTGTGGATGTATCGCTTGGGCATGGGGCAGACCGAGACCGCCGAACGCAGCGCCCTGGCCGCAGCGGTGGGCGTAATCGAGCCCGGGCTGTCGCTCGGCGAAACCGAACTCAAGGACCTTGCCACCGCGCTGCCGCTGCTGCAGCAGGCCGGCGCCGCAGTGTTCGCCTGGCCGCAGGCCCGGCAGCTGGATCAGACGACGGATCCGGCGCTGTGGACTACGGTCGAGGTGGATCTGCTGCGCGTCAGCGTCGTCGAGAATCGGCTCGGTGAGCCCGGGCGCCGGGTCGAGTTCGAACGGCTCCAAACCACGGGCGAGCCGCTGCTGCTGCTCGACGCCGACGGCGTGGTCCGCGGCCTGGCGCGACGCGAAGCCGATGGCCGCTGGCTGGGCTGGATGCGCGGCGCGGCGAGCGAAGGCGAAGTGCGCGTCGCGCGCTTGCGTCCCGGCTGAGGGTTTTGCGGTAGGCGTGGGACGCAGCGAGCCAGCCAATCGGAGGCTCGGACCGAGCCTGCAACGTATTGAGGTCGAGGGGCTGACGGCGGATGCGCTGCGCTTATCCGCCCTACGACTCGAGTGACGCCGAGCGGTGAACAAAGCCGATGGCCCGGGTTCGCGTAGGGCACGCCAGCGCAGACTCCGATGTCGCTGCGTCGACGGCAAAGGTGCTGACGCCCCGCGACCGCCCCTGAATGCCGTGCTGATCGCGCGCGCCCAGTGCGTCGCACATGCCGCTATGCTCCCCGCAGCCACCCACGGGAGACTCCCATGCTGAAGCCCTTGAAGCTGTTTGCCGCCGCGGCCCTGCTTACGCTGACGGCCTGCGTCACCATCAACGTGTACTTTCCCGCGGCTGAGGCCCAACAGGCCGCCCGCGAGTTCGTCGAGAACGTGATCGGCGAGCAGCCCAAGCCGGAGTCCCAGCCCGAAGGCGGGCAGGGGGGCGGCATGGCTGCCCTGGGCAGCGCGGTGCTCGACTTCGTGTTCCCGACCGCACAGGCGCAGTCGGCCGACATCAATATCCGTACCCCTGCCATCCAGGCGATCCAGAGCCGCATGGCCGAGCGCTTCCAGTCGGCGCTGGCGCCACATTTCGATTCCGGCGCGCTGGGCCTGGCGCGCGACGGCACGATCAGCCTGCGCGATGCCAGCAAGGTCGGCCTGCGCGACCGCGCGGCCGTCAATCAGGCCGTGGCTGACGACAACCGTGACCGCAACGCCGTGTACCGCGAGATCGCGGTCGCCAACGGACACCCCGAGTGGGAAACCCAGATCCGCGACACCTTCGCCCGCCAGTGGATTGACAGCGCGCGCAGCGGCTGGTGGTACCAGGATGCTTCGGGAGAGTGGAAGCAGAAGTAGCCGGGCCGTAGGCAGGGGCTCGCGTGCGCGGCACGGCCGCGCGAGACGCCGAACGCCCGACCGCATTGCGCGAGGGCCGGGTAGGGAATCGGGATCGGTAGAAGCGGCCTCGGGCGATGCCCCCATGCAGCGCAGCTTTTGTGCAGCCTGCCTGCAGCCCTGCGCTGTGTTCCCAAGCGATCGAGTGCCCGGATCGCGAGCAGGCTTGGGGCTGCGATACGCCGGGATCCGTGATTGCCGTCGCGCACTGGGGATGAATAAGGGCCGGGCTGCACCGCACTTGGCGGCCGCACGCCGCCTCTGGCCCTCGGGCAGCGCCACTGGCCTCGATCCGCTTTACGAATCCCGAAACGCGAATCTCCAATCCCGAGCCAGCCCAAGGCCCAAAGTTGTATTGCCCCCATCGGCGCGCCGGGCGAAAATCGGCGGCCGTGAAGGCCGGCTTGCTCCGCCGCGCGCGGATCCCCATCTTGGCCTTCACTTTCCACCGTGCGCTGCCACCGGCCGATCCGCGGCCGTGGCTGCGATGCGCGCGGCGTCCCATGCCTGAAGGACCTTCCCCAATGCTCCAAGCCTATCGCCAACATGTTGCCGAGCGCGCCGCGCTGGGCATTCCGCCGCTGCCGCTGTCCGCCCAGCAGACCGCCGAGGTCATCGAGCTGCTGAAGGCGCCGCCGGCTGGTGAAGAGGCCTTCCTTCTGGATCTGCTCACCCACCGTGTGCCGGCTGGCGTCGACGACGCCGCCAAGGTCAAGGCCAGCTATCTGGCCGCTATCGCGCATGGCAGCGAAAGCAACCCGCTGATCAGCCGCGCCCGCGCCACCGAGCTGCTGGGCACCATGCTGGGCGGCTACAACGTGCATCCGCTGATCGAGCTGCTGGATGACGCCGAAGTCGGCACCGTCGCCGCCAATGCGCTGAAGAACACCCTGCTGATCTTCGATGCCTTCCACGACATCGAAGAGAAGGCCAAGGCTGGCAACGCCAACGCCCAGGCCGTGTTGAAGAGCTGGGCCGAGGCCGAGTGGTTCACCTCGCGTCCGGAAGTGCCGCAGAGCATGACCCTGACCGTGTTCAAGGTGCCGGGCGAGACAAACACCGACGACCTGTCGCCGGCGCCCGACGCCACCACGCGTCCTGACATCCCGCTGCACGCCCTGGCCATGCTGAAGAACAAGCGCGAAGGCGCCGCTTTCGTGCCGGAAGAGGACGGCAAGCGCGGCCCGGTGCAGGCCATCCTCGATCTCAAGGCCAAGGGCCATCTGGTCGCCTACGTCGGCGACGTGGTCGGCACGGGTTCTTCGCGCAAGTCCGCCACCAACTCGGTGCTGTGGTTCACCGGCGAGGACATCCCCTACATCCCGAACAAGCGCTTCGGCGGCGTGTGCCTCGGCAGCAAGATCGCGCCGATCTTCTACAACACCATGGAAGACGCCGGCGCGCTGCCGATCGAGCTGGACGTCTCGAAGATGGAGCACGGCGACGTCATCGAGCTGCAGCCTTACGCGGGCAAGGCACTTAAGAACGGCGAAGTCATCGCCGAGTTCGAAGTGAAGTCCGAGGTGCTGTTCGACGAAGTGCGCGCCGGTGGCCGCATTCCGCTGATCATCGGCCGCGGCCTGACGGCCAAGGCGCGCGAGGCGCTGGGCCTGCCGGCCACTGACCTGTTCCGGCTGCCGCAGGCGCCGGTCGATACCGGCAAGGGCTTCACCCTGGCGCAGAAGATGGTCGGTCGCGCCTGCGGCCTGCCGGAAGGCAAGGGCATCCGTCCGGGCACCTACTGCGAGCCGAAGATGACCACGGTGGGTTCGCAGGACACCACCGGCCCGATGACCCGCGATGAGCTGAAGGACCTCGCCTGCCTCGGCTTCTCGGCCGACCTGGTGATGCAGTCGTTCTGCCACACCGCGGCGTACCCGAAGCCGGTCGACGTCAAGACCCACCACACCCTGCCGGAGTTCATCTCGACCCGCGGCGGCGTGTCCCTGCGCCCGGGCGACGGCATCATCCACAGCTGGCTGAACCGCATGCTGCTGCCCGACACCGTCGGCACCGGCGGCGACAGCCACACGCGTTTCCCGATCGGCATCAGCTTCCCGGCCGGTTCGGGCCTGGTGGCGTTTGCCGCGGCCACCGGCGTGATGCCGCTGGACATGCCGGAGTCGGTGCTGGTCCGCTTCAAGGGCCACATGCAGCCGGGCGTGACCCTGCGTGATCTGGTCCATGCGATCCCGCTGTACGCAATCAAGCAGGGCCTGCTGACGGTCGAGAAGAAGGGCAAGAAGAACATCTTCTCCGGCCGCATCCTCGAGATCGAAGGCCTGCCGGACCTCAAGATCGAGCAGGCCTTCGAGCTGGCCGACGCCTCGGCCGAGCGTTCGGCCGCGGGCTGCACGGTGCGCCTCGACAAGGCGCCGATCATCGAGTACCTGAACTCCAACATCACCCTGCTGAAGTGGATGATCGCGGAAGGCTATGCCGACGCCCGCTCGCTGGCCCGCCGCATCAAGAAGATGGAGGAGTGGCTGGCCAACCCGCAGCTGCTGGAGCCCGATGCCGATGCCGAGTACGCGGCCGTCATCGAGATCGACCTCGCCGACATCCACGAGCCGATCGTCTGCTGCCCGAACGATCCGGACGACGCCAAGACCCTGTCCGATGTCGCCGGGGCGCAGATCGATGAAGTGTTCATCGGCTCGTGCATGACCAACATCGGCCACTTCCGCGCCGCCGCCAAGCTGCTCGAAGGCAAGCGCGACATCCCGACCCGCCTGTGGGTGGCGCCGCCGACCCGCATGGACGCCAGCCAGCTGACCGAGGAAGGCCACTACGGCACCTTCGGCACGGCCGGCGCGCGCATGGAGATGCCGGGCTGCTCGCTGTGCATGGGCAACCAGGCGCAGATCCGCGAAGGCAGCACCGCGATGTCGACCTCGACCCGCAACTTCCCGAACCGGCTGGGGCGCAACACCAATGTGTACCTCGGCTCGGCGGAGCTGGCGGCGATCTGCTCGCGCCTGGGCCGCATCCCGACCCGCGAGGAGTACCTGACCGACATCGGCGTGATCAACGCCAACGGCGACAAGATCTACCGCTACATGAACTTCGACCAGATGCAGGAGTACGCCGACGTCGCCAAGACGGTCAGCGCCTGATCCAAGTGCGGGGACGGAGATGAGGAAGGCCGGCGGAGCAATCCGCCGGCCTTTTTCCTTTCCCCGTGTGCAGACTCTCGGCGCACGGCCGCGAGGCGCGCTGAGCTTGCCCCTGCGTTCGAGTCTGTCGGTCGCGTTGTTGCAGACCCGAAGCGCGAGTCCATCGCCAGTCCGGTCTCGTTCGGCCGCTGTGCGGCGAGGCCTTGGCTTTGCTGGCCCATGCGCGGTCTGGCACCTGTGCACTCGATTCGCGCCCGATGTGCGCGCGCGTCGTGCCGGCGCAGCAAGCTTCAAGAGATCCGGGCGTCCCCAAGGGCGCAGCGGTGCGGTGTGTCCGCATGGCACTTGGCCCCCGCACGGCGCTTTTCGCGTGGCTTGCTGTTGCCACCCGAATGCCTCGTGAGGAGACTCCGCCGTGAACCGCCGCCCCCCAGTTGCTGCAGCGCTGATCGCCTGCCTCGCGCTGCTGATCCATGCCAAGCCCGTGATGGCCGTCGACTACTGCGTCGGCGACACCGCCGAACTGCTCGCCGCTCTTGAGAGCGCGGCAGACAGTACCGCCAACGACGTGATCCGGCTTGAACGTGGCGACTATCCGCTTGTCGCCAACGTCGCGGAGTTCTCGATCAAAGGCGATCTGGTGATTCGCGGCGGCTACGCCAACGGCTGCCCGCTGCTGGGGCGCAGCCTCGATCCCCGGCTGACGCGCATCTTCGGCGCCGGCACGCTGTTTCCCGGGTTCACCCTGGGAGTCAATGACAGCTTGGAGATCGACGGGCTGGCCTTCGAGCACACCAGCGGACTGCGACTGCAGAGCGCTGGAAGCCAGAACCAGACGCCGCAGCCGATCACGGTGCGACGCAGCCGCTTCAGCAACAGCATCATGGGTCTGGAAGTGCGCTCGACCCATCACGATGTGCGGATCGAGAACAACCTCATCCTCGACAACATCGGGTTTTCCGGCAATCGCCATGACGGGCTCGCGGTGCTGCACGATGCGCCGTCGTCCGCGTCGATCTCGGTGGACGTGCTCTTCAACACCGTGCTCGGCAACGCGAGGGCGTTTCTGATCAAGGGTGGCGGACCGTTTGCCAGCACCCCGCGCGTGCAGAACAACATCCTGCGTTCCGACGCCAGCGGTACCGTCAACATGGCTTACTCCCTCTTCATCGAGAGCGTGCAGATCGCCGCCACCAACAACATCTGGGGCGTGCGCGTCTTCTCGAACGGCGGTGGCCTCTCGACCGACCTGCTGAACGTCTTCGCGGAACCCCAGCTCGACGCCAACCTGATTCCCATCGCAGGCTCGCCAGCACTGAACAGCGGCACCGAGTTCGTCGCCGGCGGCGCCCCCGCCACCGACCACGACGGCGGCCCGCGCACGGTCGGCAGCCTGCCCGACCGCGGTGCGCTGGAGAGCGCGATCAGCGATATCTCCACCCTGGTTGTCACCAGCACCGCCAACAGCGGCGCCGGCACGCTGCGCCAGGCGATCATCGACTCCAACCAGACGGTCAACGCCGAGCGCATCGAGTTCAACCTCGGCCCTGCCAGCGGCTGTCCGTACGCGATTTCGATCACCAGCCCGCTGCCGGCCGTGACTTCGCCGCTGACGATCGACGGCTTCAGCCAGACCGGCAGTTCGCCCAACACCCTGGAAGATGCCTACGACGGCGTGCACTGTGTGGTGTTGACCGGCAGCGCGAGCGAGGGTCTGCGCCTGCAGCCTGCGGCTGGCCAAACCGTCACCGCGATGGGTCTTGCCTTCCAGCGCTTCACCTCCGCGGCCATCGAAGCCGACGGCCCCGGCAGCGTCAGGATCTGGGGCAACACCTTCGGCGTGGTCACCAATCCCCTGGTTCCAGCTGGTTTCCTCGGCGATGCCATCGCCATCAACGGCACGGTCGGCAGCTTCATCGGCGGCGCCGGCGCGATGCGCGTCAACCTGATCGGCAACGCCGACGGCGCGGGCGTACGGCTCACCAACTGCAGCGGCTGCTCCGTCCGCGGCAACCTCATCGGCGTTCGCGCGGATGGCCACTCCGAACTCGGCAATGGCATCGGCGTGCTGGCGGTGGGCGGCGATGGCGCGATCGCCTACAACGTGATCGGCCACAGCGCGACGCAAGGCCTGCGGATCGAGGGCGCCACGGCGTCCTACAACGTGAGCTTCAACCGCATCGGTGAGGCCCGGGCTGTGATCGCGCCTTTTGATCTGCCCTACGAAATCCCGAACGGCAGCAACGGCGTCCGCCTCGTGGGCGGCAGCGCTCATGTGGTCTCCAAGAACACCATCGCCCACAACGGGACTGACGGCCTGGTGGTGCTGGATGCGGTGGACCGGGCCCGGCTCGGGCAGAACAGCATCTACGGCAACGGTCAGCTCGGCATCGACCTGTCGCCTGACGGCGTCGACCCCCAGGATTCGGATCTGATCGACGCCGGCGGCGGCAACGGCGGACAGAACTTCCCCGTGCTGCTGGACGCCAGCGGCAGCGACACACAGGGCACGGTGAGCGGTGAGCTCAACTCCCGCTCTGGCCAGTTCCAGATCGAGCTGTTCGCCAGCCAGTCCTGCGATGGCTCCGGCCATGGCGAGGGCGCGCGCTGGTTCCATACCTTTCCGCTGTCGATCTCCGCCACCACACCCGGCGGCCTTCCGTTCGAGGACACCGTGCCCTTCAGCGTGGAGGTCGAAAGCAGTGCGGGGCTGCTGGGGCGCTTCATCACCGCCACTGCGACCCGCCTCGCCGGCGACGAGGGAGCCACCAGCGAGTTCTCGGCCTGCATCGAGTACCTGCAGGGGCCGGAGGTCTTTCGCGATGGTTTCGAAGACTGATCGGGCGGAACTCGACGCGCCAGGGCCCGCTACATCAGCGGTGCGGGCTGCGCCTGCACGATCAGCCCGCGCGGGCCGATCAGATTGAGCATGCCCGCATCGTCGACATCGAAGCGTGTGGCTTGTTCGAGCGCTTCGATCAGGCGCCGATCTTCCTGCTCCATCTCGGCCGGACATCCCTTCTTGCTGCTGGCGCTGAAGCTCAGCGACAGTCCTTCGCCGCTCAGCCGGTAGCTGCCCATGTGCTGATTGCAGGGGGCCTGCAGGCTCACGCCATCGGCGTCGAGGAACACCAGGGTGGCCAGCTCGCGGCCCGCGACCGGCGTGGGGATTGCCCAGGGCTGGGCGCGCAGCAGCTGGGCGGGATCGCCGCCGCAGCCGCGCAGCTGGCGGTTGGGCAGGTCGATCGCCACCGACTGCGGATACGGCATGCCGCTCATCACGTCGCGGCAGATGCCGTCGTCGAGGCGGATCTCCACGGCGCCGTCCACGCTGTCCGCATTGATCAGGGTGGCGCCACCCTCGCTGCGCAGCGCGCGCACCTGCAGACCCAGCGGCTCACCGAGGCCGGGCCGCTGCAGCGTGCCGCGGTCGCCTTCCATGCCCAGCTTCCAGCTCGGCTCCTGGCCCCAAGCCGAGAATGCGGCCGCTGCGCGGGCGCACTCCACCCAGTTTTCGCCGTCAGCACTGAAGGAAAGCGCATCACCCTTGGACCACAGTCCGACTCCGCCCGCCGCGCGCTGCCCGCGGTAGCGCGCACCGGAAGCGCTGGCCTCGGGCATCAGGGTGGTCAGCGCAGTGGTCTCGCGCAGATAGGCGGCGTCGGCGGCAAAGGCGACTTCCAGCGCTGTGCCGCCGCAGTTCCAGCGCGACCAGGCGAGCTCGGTCGGTGCATCGGCGCTGGCGCCCGGCGTGCCCTGCGGCGCACGGACGCTCGGATTGCAGCCCGCGATCAGGCCGGCTGAGGCGAGTGCGAGCACCAGCAGGCCGTGTCGGGGCGCGAGAGGGGTGTCGGTGAATGGCATGGCAGTGAACATCCTCGGTCGAAATGCAGGAGCGGAGGTGCAATGGCGGGTGATGCACAGCCCGCCTGGGCCTCGACTCCAAACTGGATCCCCGCATTCGCGGGGATGACGAATTCTATGTCTCCACGCGAGCGCCACCGCCGGCACGCTGCGCCAGGACGCCCTCGACTATTGGCGGGTCACTTCCAGCGCCCAGGCCAGCGCCTGCACGTGCGCCTCGCTGGCGTCACTGGCGCTGACGCCGCAGCGCTCTGCCGCGGCGTTGACTGCCTGCGCGTCGCCGCTCTCGCAGGCCACGGCCAAGGCCAGCAGCTCGGCCATGTCGCCTTCACCGCGGGCGACCGCGGCCACGATTTCGGGCGAGGCCGCCAGCTGCGCCAGCGCCACCGGCATCGGCACCTGCAGCACGGCATCGACCAGCGACAGCAGGCCGACCAGGAACAGCGCGTCGCGCGTCGCTGCAGGCTGCTCCTCGCCCAGCAGCTCCAGCATGCGTGCGCGCACCAGGGCGGACTCCAGCAGTGCGGAGGAAGCCGGATTGCGGTTGTCGGCGCCGTACAGCAGCAGGCTCAGCCAGCGGTAGAGCTTCTCGCGGCCCAGCTGCAAGAGCGCACGCTCGATGCTGGTGATCTCTTCGCGCAGGCCGACCGAGGCCGAGTTGATGTAGCGGATCAGGCGCAACGACAGGGCTGGGTCCTGCTTCAGCACCTCGGCGATCTCGCGGGTGTCGACATCGCGGCGCAGACGCGACAGCAGGTCGGCGATGCGCGCCGAGTTCGGGCCCAGCGAGTTGCCGCTCCAGTCCTCGCGACGGGTGATGAAGGGCCCCTGGAAGTAGCTGGCGCCGAGGTTGAAACAGAGTCGGAACTCGTCGTGGCTGGGCAGCTCGCGGGCCAGCCACTGGCGTCGACTGTCGGCGCGCGCCAGCGCTTCGGTGAAGTCGCGCAGGCGTTTCGGGTCAGCCTGGTCGGCGCGCACGATCACGAAGTCGGCCTCGGCCAGCAGGTAGGCGCCCGGCGCCTCCGGTGCCATCGCGTTGACCGCGAAGCGGTAGCCGCGTGCGCGCAGCGCGCGCACCTGCTCGATGACCTGGGCCGGCGTGGGGCCGCCCGGGTCGGGCAGGGCGACCAGGGTCAGCACCGCGTTCTCCGGCGGCAGCTCGGTGAGCGCCTCGTGCTCCAGGAAGGAATCCGGCACTTCGAAGAAGGCGAGGCGGTGCCCCAGCAGGCGGCCGACATCGATCTTGATCAGGTTGCGCACCAGCACTTCGGCATAGACGTGGTGGATGCGGCGGCTGCGGCTGGCGAGCCGCGCGCGCGTCGCCTGCTGCAACAGGAAGTGGTAGCCGGCGACGCGCTGGTCGCGCCCGAGCACGGTCTCACGGCAGACGAAGCCTTCGGGGTGGGCGCCGTCCGCCGACGTCTGGCCTTCGCTCGGCTTGATCGGAGCCTGCCGGTTGAGGGCGGCGAAATCCTTGTCGCCAGAGGCCGCAGCCGGGGCGCCGCCGAACAGTCGCTTGATCAGCTTGAACATGCGGTGCGGACACCCTGGGCAATGAGGGGCGCAGCCCGTGTGGGACCGCGCGGCTGTGATGCGAAGCTGCGGGAGGATAGCCCAGCGGATGGGAGCGGTGCGGAGGACCACCGCCGGGCCGCGGGTTCCAGGCCGGTGTCCAGCCGGCGCTTGCTTGCCTCGGCGCGAGCGGCAGCCGCATGATGCGGCGATGCAGATCCGACACAGCGAAAGCCGCGACATCGAAGCCATCCGCGCGATCTATGCGCAGCCTTCGGTCTACGCCAACACCCTGCAGCTGCCCTTTCCCAGCGCCGAGCTCTGGCAGCAGCGGCTGGGCCGCCTGCACAGCCATTTCCACAGCCTGGTCGCGGACGTCGATGGCCGCGTGCTCGGCCAGATCGGCATCGAGCGCTTCGAGAATCCGCGGCGCAGCCATGTTGCCAACATCGGGCTGGCGGTGGACGAAGGCGCGCGCGGGCGAGGCGTCGGCAGCGCCCTGATGGTGGGCGCCATCGAGCTCTGCTTCGGCTGGCTCGGGGTGCGCCGGATCGAGCTCGAGGTCTACACCGACAACATGGCCGCACAGACACTGTTCGCCCGCCATGGCTTCCAGCGCGAGGGCACCAGCCCGGGCTATGCCCTGCGCGGCGGACGCTACGCGGACGTGCACCTGATGGCGCTGCGCTACAGCGGCCTCGCGCCGTGAGTCGGTGGCGCGCGCTTGCCAGTGAGCTGTCGCCGGCCTTTCGCAAGCGGTTCACCATGGAGAGCGACATGCGCGCGTGGATTCTGTCCGGCCTGCTGCTGAGCGTGAGCCTTTCGGCCGCGGCCAGCCCCTCGCATTCCGAGCGTTGCGGCTACGCGGTCATCACCGTCGGCGCCCCGATCACCAAGCTGCGCGAATGCGGCGAGCCGTTCCGGATCGTGACCCTGGTCAATGCCCAGGGCGCGGCCATCGGCGAGCGCTGGGAGTACGAGCGCCAGACCGGGTTGGTGATGTTCACCGTGCAGGGGGGGCGGGTGGTTCGGATCGAGCGGACCTGAGACGCCTGAATCAGGCGCCGGACGCTCGAAGCCACCGATCAGCCAACAAAAAAGCCACTCGCGAGAGTGGCTTTTTCGATACCTGGTGGGCGGTGCAGGGATCGAACCTGCGACCCTTGCCGTGTGAACGCGATTCAAGGGGGTTGCGGATCAAGGGTTTGCAGCCTAAGTCCTTGATCTAGAACAAAGCGAAAAATCGCGAAGCATCGCGACGTGGTATGTTTTGCAGAACAGGTGCAGAACAGGCCCCCGTATGCCCACCGTCTCGCGCTTCAACCTGACCCTCGCCAAAGTCGAGCGAGCCCTTCCCGAAGCCAAGCCTTACTGGCTGCGCGACAGTCAAACCGTGGGCCTTGCGCTTCGGGTCAATCCGACCGGCCGGAAGGCGTGGTACGTCCACTACGGGCGCGGACTCGCGCAGTCTTTGGGCACCTGGCCGGGCATCACCTTGGACGCCGCCCGCGCGCAAGCACGCCTGATGCTCGCGGAAATTGAAGAGCTGGGCGCACCGCGCAGCGTCGTCGAAGCGGAGCAAGCGCGGCTGGCAGCCCTGCAGCCTGGCGCGTTGACGCTCGGCGCCTTCATCGCCAAGCACTACGCGCCATGGGTGCGGGTGAACCGGAAATCGGGCGCGCTCACCGCGCAGCGGCTTGAATCAGCCTTCGCTGATCTACTCGACAAGCCCTTGGGCGAGATTGACGCGGCCGTAATCGACGCCTGGAAGACGGCCCGCAAGCGCGCCCGCCGCACCCCCGCGACGATCAATCGCGACCTCGCCGCGCTCAAGGCTGCGTTCGCGATGGCCGTGCGGTGGAAGCTGGCCGAGCGCGTGTTGGGCAAGGATGCCGAGCCTGATCGCGCGCCGATCGAAAAGCGCGTGCGCTTCCTGTCCACCGAAGAGCGCGGGCGCTTGCTGCAAGCTCTGGAGGCCCGCAACAGCGAGATGATCGAGGCCCGCGCCCGCACCCTTGCCGGGCGTCGGCAGCAGCACGCCGATCTGCAGGCGATCCCGGCCGGTGGGTTTGCCGACGTGCTCACGCCGCTGGTGTTGGTCGCTCTGAACACCGGCTGCCGGCGCGGCGAGCTGACAGGCTTGCGGTGGGCTGATGTAGATCTGCGTATGAGGCAGCTCACCGTGCGCGCGGACACCTCGAAGGGCGGAAAGTCTCGGGTGATCCCCTTGAACGACGTGGCCGTGGATGCTCTGACTCGCTGGCAGCGACAGAACAGCGACGACCGTGTGTTCCCGGTGCAGGACCCGAAGAAGGCCTGGGCGGGATTGTTGGAGCGCGCGAAGGTCGAGGCATTCCGCTTCCACGACTGCCGCCACGACTTCGCCAGCCGTCTGGCCATGGCCGGCGTGCCGCTGGCAGTCATTCGCGATCTGTTGGGGCACGCAACAATCGCCATGACTGAGCGATATGCGCACCTGTGCCCGAGCTACGGGGCCGATGCTGTCGCCAAGCTGGTGACGCCGTGAGCATCCTGAAGCCTGCATTCGTTCGCATCGAGGATGCGCCGGAGATGCTTGGCGTGTCCGTCGAGGCTATCCGGCAGGGGTGCATGTCCGAGTACCTGCCGGTCTACCTGGACGCAGACGGCCTCAAGGCGATTCCAGAGCCGCCGATGGGAACGGTGGATGAGCCGGTGCGAGTGACCCGACACCAGCGGGGGGATCTGTGGGTTCTGATTGATGAGCACGGGGTGGAGCGTCTGAGCAGCCCGGCTTTCACTCTCCCGCAGTTCTGGCGCGTGTGGAATGACGCAGCCACGGAGAGTGTGGACGGTGGTCTCGCCGAGGCCTGTCGAGATGTGTCGATAGCCCGCCCGATTGCGTTCTTGGAGACATCCGATCGTGACCTTGCGTGGTTTCCTGCACAGCGGGCCAGCTTGCTTCAGTCAAGGCGAGTGCGGTTTCTAGACCTGTTCGTCTTCGCCGAGGACGTCGCACCGAAGGACCGGGAGCGCGCGCGCGCTGGCAAGGCTTCTGGCGCTTCACGTGCTCAACGCGCAGATGCCGCGTGCGCATGGATCGAGGCGGTTCTACCTGTTGCCAATTCAAAGCGGCATCTCGGCATCGCGGAGGTTGCGCGAGCGATCAAGCGAGAGGCCCAACGGCAGAGCCCTCAGACCGACGCTACAGAGTGGCTGGCTACCTGCTCGGAGCGGTCCATCATCAACTACATCAATGCCATTGAAACGAAAACTTTGAAATGAGCTTCGTTCGTTTCCGTCCGCCTAGCTGAACCTGCCTCCACGCCGCGAAGCCTCGCGGCGCTAACGGAGGCAGATAGATGGAAAAGCTCAAGCTGAGCCGGCAAGAGATTGCCGAGGTGGCCGGCGAGTCGCTGGCCCTGGTAGATGACGCGATCCGCGAAGGGCATCTGAAGACCTTCCTCGTGGGCCGCCGCCGATTCGCCCGGCCCGAAGCGGTGCGGGCGTGGGTGGACTTCCTTGAGAAGCGCAGCAACGCCGGCAGCCCCGTGAGCTACCGCGCTCGCCCGGTCGATCGGGTGGCGGCATGAGCATCCGCCGCCTGCCCGAAACGCCCTCGCGTACCAACGTCCCCCGCCCGCAGTGGGCCGGCCTGCTGGAGCACGCGGCGATGGTCCTGGCCGGCCGCTGCGTCTTCGATAGCGAAAGCCTGGCCGCTGATCTGCGCGCCATCGCACTGGAGCTGCAGCGCGGCCCCGAAGTGAAGCAGCAGCTCAGTGAGCTGCACGACACCCTGGACCACATGACGCTCGCGCAAGAGCGCTTGAACGAGATGGAGGCCCTCTTCGCCGCCATCCGCCACGAGAGCGCCGACGAAGAAGGCCGGCGCATCTTCCACCTCTCCGGCATCGGGTTGGATCTGGGCTATCGCGCGCTGGAAGACCTGTGCGAGCCCGTCAAGGCCATGCAGCAGAAGAGCGACGCCATGCGTGCGGAGTTGGGTCTATGAGCCGCCGCAAGCCGAAGAGAAACGCCCGCCGCGAGGCCCGCGCCAGCAAGCGCGGATTCGCCGAGCGCACCGTCCGCGAGCTGCCCGCGGTGCGCATCACGCCCGAGGGGCGCGAGTTCGTTCGCCCTGCAGCGGAGGACCGCACGCGTGATTGACGACATCCGCAGATTCCCGCCGACAGCGCAGGCAGTGCGCGCGCAGATGAAGATCCGCGCCAGCTTGATGCGCGCAGACCTGGTTGAGTCAATCGAAGTTCTGGAAAAGATCATTGCGGATCCGGACTGCGTGAGCATCGCGCTGCTGAGATCGCTTCGGCTCCCGCTGGATCGCGCACGCATGGAAGTGCTGAAACACCTGACGCAGGACATTCAGGACCTGGGCAAGGCGCTGCGGCGATCGAGCCCGCCGCCGGAGGCCGCGTAATGGGTGCCGCCCTTGACCGGCTCTTGGGGGCACTGGATGACCCGCGCAAGTCCGGTAGCGGATGGCGCGCGAAGTGTTCTTCTTGCGGCAGCAAGGATAGGCGGCTGTCGATTGCCGAGGCCGAGGACGGCCGCCTGTGGCTTCACTGCTTCGGCGGCTGCAGCGCGGAGGCCGCGTTGGCTGCCGTGGGCTTGTCGATGTCGGCTCTGTTCCCGCCCGGCCTGCGCGCCGCACATACGCCGGCAGAGCGTCGCGCGGCCTGGCGTGCTGCGCGTGAAGCGGCATGGGCGGCGGCCTTGGGCGTGCTGGGGCGCGAGGCCGCAGTGATCGAGATCGCCGCCGGTGAGCTGGCTGCTGGGCGCGCTCTTGGCGATGAAGACTTGGCCCGCCTTCGGGTGGCTTGCGATCGCGTGCAGGGCGCGCGGGCGGTGCTGACATGAGTGGACCCGAGGCCTACCGTGATGCGCTGGAACAGAGGGCCGAGCGCGACCTTGCGGCCGTCGAGAAGGCCAAGAGGGGAAAGGCGGCGCCCAAGCCTGCGCGACCCTTGGCGCCCAAGACGCGCGGCGCCGACTACTTCGATCCGTGCAGTCACGTCGCCAACGGCAACCGCATTGCTGCGCACTACGGCGACCGGCTGATGTTCGTCGACGGACTCGGGTGGCACGAATGGGGCCCACCCTGGAGGGCCGATTCCCTCGGCGCCATTCGGGTTGTGCAGACCTTGGGGCGCCTCGTCGCCTTGGAGGGGGCGGAGCTTGGGACATTCGTTGCAGAGGCTCCAGACGCCGATGAGCGAAAGCGACGCGAGAAGGTGCAGGCGCAGCGCTTCAAGTGGGCCAGCGACAGCGAGAGTGCAGGCAACATCGCGGCCAGCATGCGCATGGCGGAGCCTCGGCTTTGCGTCAAGCCTGAAGCATTGGATGCCGATCCGTGGCTTTTGGGAACGCCCGGCGGGGTGTTGGATCTTCGGCGCGGCGAGGTGCGCGAGCATCGGCAGAGCGACCTCATCACGAAGACCGCGGGTTGCGACTTCGATCCCAACGCCGAGGCGCCGACCTTTGAGCGTTTCGTCAGCGAGGCCATGGGCGGCGACCCTGGCTTGATTGACTACCTCGGGCGTCTGTCGGGCTACCTGCTCACGGGCGACCGTAGCGCGCACGTGTTGCCGATCTTTCACGGTGCGGGTGGCAATGGGAAGAGCGTGTTCTTGAGCACGGTGCAGGCTGCGCTCGGTGAGTACGCGGGGGTGGCTGCGCCTGGCCTGCTGATGCAGACCCACGGCAGTGAGCACCCGACAGGGATGGCCGACCTGCAGGGTAAGCGGCTGGTGATCGTGAGCGAGACAGGCGAGGGGGGGCGGCTGGCCGAGGATCGGGTGAAGTATCTCACCGGTGGCGACCGCATCACCGCGCGACGAATGCGCGAGAACTACTTCCAGTTCGACCCGACTCACCAGCTGATCATGCAGACCAATCACCGCCCGCGCGTGTCGGGCAGCGATGAAGGCACGTGGCGCCGTGTGCGGCTTGTGCCGTGGACGGTGGTGGTGCCGCCCGAGCGCAGGGACACGGGGCTGGCGGTGAGGCTGCGGGGCGAGCTGCCGGGCGTGCTGGCGTGGATGGTGCGCGGTCTGCAGCGCTACTTGCACGACGGCTTCAAAGAGCCGGCTGCTGTGTGGGCTGCAACGGCTGAGTACCGCACCAGCAGCGACGTGGTGGGCGCCTTCCTGGCCGAGTGCTGCGAGGTGGCAGCGGGCGAGATGTCGACAGCTGCCGAGCTGTACCGCGCGTATGTGGGGTGGTGCCACGACTCGGGCGAGCGCGCCATGGCCCAACGTGAGTTCGGCATGCGCCTGGGCGAGCGTGGGTTCGAGCGCAAGCGCTACGGCGGCGGCATGCGGTGGTTCGGCCTGAGCGTCGCAAGTGGTGTAGCAAGTGAAGGAAGTGAACCTGATTTCAGGTTGAGCCCCACGAAGAACGCTCCCAAGAGAGTTCATAGGGAAAAAACCTACACATCGTTCACTCCCTACACGGGTGCTGACGGTGCCGGGGGGCCGCAGTGATGGCCAACTTGAAGTCGACGGCGACCGGTTCGGCCGGCGCCCGGGGGTGGGTCCTCCCCTGTGCGCCTGGATGCGGGTTGCATGGCCGCAAAACGCGCCTAGGGCTAGGGCTCGGCGACCGGTTATGGCATGGGTCGGGGGTTATGCCCTCGGCGGTCCGGGTCCTCCCGGCAGTGATCGGGATGCGGGTTGCATGGCCGCATTCCCGCTCTAGTCATGGGGTCCGGCATAGGGGTGTGTGCGGTGCGAGGGGGGTTGTATGTCCCTGAGTCCTGCCTTCCTTGCGGGCTTCGACCTGGACAAGCCGGCGCCGAGTCAAGCCGAGTTCGGTCTGCTGGTCGGCCTGTCGCAGCAGCACGTGTCGCGTCTGGTCGCCGCTGGTGTCCTGATCGAGGGCGCAACGCTGCGCGAGTGGGTCGGCGCCTACACGCAGCGCCTCCGCGACACGGCCGCAGACCGCGCGCGCCAGTCCTCGCCGGAGCTGCAGTTCGAGCGCCGCCAGCTGCTGCGCGCCCGGATCGAGGGCCTGCGCATGCAAAACGCCGCGCGCATGGCCGAGCTGGCGCCCGTCGCGGTGATGGAATCCGTGCTGGCCAAGGCCGGCGCCCGCATAGCGCCAATCCTCGGCGAAATCCCGCCAGCGCTGCGCGCGGAGCTGCCGGTGCTGCAATCCAGTTCGGCCGGCTATGCGGCCATCGAAGCGACCCTCGCCAAGGCCGTGGCCGCGGTGCGGAGCATGCGCCTGTCGGACGACAGCGAAGCCGCGGACGACGGCGAGGCGGCCGATGGTTGAGGCGCCGGCCTTGCAGGTTCTGGCACGCGCTCGGGCGCTGCAGCAGGCGGGCCGACCGTGGCCGCCCGACCTGCAGGCTTCCATCCTGTGCCTGGCCGAGGATGCGCTGCCGAGTGCGGCTGTGCGCCTGACTCGCGATGCGCACCTGCGCGCCGCCGGTGCCGTGGTCGGCGGTGGCCTGTTCGCCCGGGCGCAAGCGATCCTGTCGGAAGAGCCGCTGATCTTGCGCGGCTGGCCCCGGCTGCTGCTGTCCCCACCGCCCGCCGGCACCCTGCAGCGGCACACGTTCGAGGCCATGCAGTGCAGCCGCCTGCGGCGCTTGCCTGGACGTCGGCAGCTGCTGCGGATTCTTGCGGGTGCTGGTGACATGGAAGCGCGTGCAATGTCACCGGGCGGCGCCTGAACCTGCAGGCATGCACAAGCCCCGAACCCTCGCGCTACTCCCCACCCCCACCGGCGCCGAGCTGCAGATCATCGGCGACATTGGCGGTTCCGATTGGACCTCACCGACGCGCGCCGATGAAGCGGCGCTGCTGGGCCAGCTGGCGGCGATGCGGGACGCCGCCGAGATCCACGTCACCATCAACAGCTATGGCGGCAGCGTTGCCACCGGCCTGGCGCTCTACAACGCGCTGAAGGCGCATCCGGCGCGCATCGTGGTCACCGTCACCGGCGTGGCTGCAAGCATCGCCAGCTTGATCGCGATGGCGGGCGACGAAGTGCGCATGTACGAAGCCAGCCTGATGATGGTTCACGGGCCGTGGTTCGCCAGCTCCGGCGGCAACGCTCTGCAGCTGCGCGCGGCGGCGGATGAGCTGGAGGCGCACACGCGGGTGATGGTGCTCGGCTACTCGCAGAAGACCGGCCGCAGCGTGGAAGAGCTGCTGCCGATGCTGACCGACGGCGCCGACCATTTCTTTACCGCCGAAGAGGCCGTGGCGTTCGGCTTCGCTGATCTGATCGTCGGCGGTGATGCCGAGATCCCCGAAGTGCCTGCCGGCGCTCCCACTGAGAACCTGGCCGCGCGCGTTGCTGCGGCCTTCAACCGCATTCGAGGTGCAACCATGACCAACCCGAACCCCGCCGCCTCGCGTGCGGCCCCCTCTGTCCCTGCTGGTGATCCGATGGCCGCCCTGATCCAGCGCAACGGCATGGTGCGCGGCGTCTTCGCCGGCTTCCGCGATATGGACGGCGTGGCCCGGCTGGAAGCCGACGTGCTGGCCGACCCGACCCTCAGCCTGGAGCAGGCGCAGGCGCGCTTGCTGGCGCATGTGGGCCAAGGTGCCAGCCCCGTGCAGGGCACGGCGTACTCGAGCTCGCAGCCGCGCGCCGGCGATGACTTCAACGAGGCCGCTGCCGACGCTCTGCTGCTGCGCGCGGGCCTGTCCCTGCGCAAGCCGCACGCCGCTGCGCGCGACCTGGCGGGCATGTCGATCGGCGACATCGCAAATACTGTGCTCAGCCGCGCCGGCAAGACCGTTCACCGCTACAACATGGCCGAGGCGATCCGCGCCGCCATGACCACGAGCGACTTCACCCGCATCCTTGCCAACAGCGCTACGAAGGCCCTGCGCAACGGCTACGAGATCGAGCCGCAGTCCCACGTCGCGTGGGTGCTCCCGACCACGGTGCCCGACTTCAAGACGCAGCACCGCCCAATCATCGGCAGCGCCCCGGAGCTTCTTGCGGTGCCCGAGGCGGCCGAATACCAGTTCGGTTCGATGGATGAGGATCAGGCCGAGTACGCGGTGAGCAAGTGGGGCCGCAGCATCCGCCTCACGTTCGAGGCTGTCCGCAATGACGACCTCGGCGCCTTCGCGCGTGCGCAGCAGGCGATGGGGCAGGCAGCCAAGCGCCGTGAGGCCGATGAGGTCTATGCACTGCTGCTGGCGAACGCCGGTGCCGGCCAGACGATGCAGGACGCGAAAACGCTCTTCCACGCCGACCATGGCAACCTGACTGCTTCGGCCACCGCTCTGGACGTGACCGCGCTCGGCGCAGCCCGCACCCTGCTGCGCAAGCAGACCGCGCTCGGCGGTGGCCTGCTGAACCTGCAGCCGCGCTTCCTGCTGGTGCCGGCCGAGCTGGAGTCCGTGGCCGAAATGCTGCTGGCCGCCAGCACCCGCCACATGCAGCAGAGCGGCGCGGTGGAGGCCGGCACGCCGAATTGGCTGAGCAACCTGCAGCTGGTGGTGGAACCGCGCCTCGGCGCCGGTGCGGCCTACGTCATGGCTGCACCGCCGCAGATCGACACCTTCGAGCTCGCCATGCTCGATGGCGACAATGGCCCGGTGGTGATCGAAGAGCCGCTGACCAACTCCGACGACCTGCAGTACCGCGTGCGCCACGTGTTCGGCGGGCGCTTCCTGGACTGGCGAGGCGTGGTCAAGATCCCGATCGGCGGGTAAGGAACCCACCGCTGCAGTGCTACGCATGGTCCTGCAGCGGCCTACCGGCGATGGCGAAAGCCGAGGGCCGGGGCGCGGGTCTGTAGACGAAAGCTGCTGATCCGCGTTGAAGGCCCCGGGGGAGCACCGGGGCCTTCGCTTTTCTGGCGCCTGCGCACGCTGCGTGGCAGTCTCGCGGCGTCGATCGGTGGGGGCGTCACGAAGTCCCGTGAGGCCCTGTCTGCCGGCCTCTGCAGATTCGCAGAGGCCCCCGCCCGGAGCTGCCCATGCCTCGCACCCTGATTCTCTCCCTCGCGTTGCTGCTGCCTGCGCTGGCCAGCGCCAGCCCGTCGCACTCTGAGCGCTGCGGGCAGTCCGTCATCACGGTGGGTGCGCCCATGACGAAGCTGCGCGCCTGCGGCACGCCCTGGCGAATCGTGACCCTGGTCAATGAGCACGGCGCCGCCGTGGCTGAGCGCTGGGAGTTCGAGCGCGACACCGGCCTGGCGCTGTTTACCGTGCAGGGTGGCCGTGTGGTGCGGATCGAGCGGGTGTGAGCTATGTCGACGACGGGTCTTTGCCGTATTCGTCGAGGCTCTGCTCCCCCTGCTGGGTGAGCGTTCCAGCCTGGCCGGTTCTCCCCCTTGAGGGGGTAAACCGCATGTGAGGCCGGAGACGATCGAGCCGATGCCTGCCGCGCGACTGGCTGCGATTTGCAGAACAGGTGCAGAACAGCAAAAAAGGCCTCGCAGTGCGAGACCTTTTAGCTTTCCAAGTCGTTGAAAACCTTGGCTATTTGGTGGGCGGTGCAGGGATCGAACCTGCGACCCTTGCCGTGTGAAGGCAATGCTCTACCGCTGAGCTAACCGCCCGGAGCCGCGCATTGTGCACATCTGCCCGGGCCAGATCAAGTCTCCGCGTGCGAGATACGTCCGCCGAAGCGCTTCATGGCCGGCAGCAGGGCCAGCGCTGCCACGGATGAAGCGACGGCGAAGGCGAGGACGCCGTCGCCGGCCTTCCACAGCGCGCCGGCGATCAGGGCACCGAGCACGCCGCCAAGGCCGGAGCCCAGGCTGTACATCAGGCTCTGCGCCCCGAGTCGATCCGATTCGGGGAACAGTTCGACCACCCGCTGCATGCAGGCCACGTGGAAGGCGCCGAAGCCGATCGCGTGCGCGATCTGCACGACCACCATCACCGCCAGCGACTGCGGCAGCAGGGCGATGCTCAGCCAGCGCAGGGCGGTCACCACCAGCGCGAGCTGCAGGGTGCGCTGGGCGCTGACCCGGCGCAGCAGGCTGCCGGCGTACATGAACAGCACGATCTCGGCGACCACGCCGAGGCCCCAGAGCTGGCCGACCACGTCGGTGCTGTGGCCGTGGCGCTCCAGCTGCAGGGTGAAGAACAGGTAGTAGGTGCCGAAGCTGATCTGGGTCAGCATCACGATGGCGATGAAGGCCGGTACGCCGGGCCGGCGCAGCAGCTCCCACAGGCTGGCCTGGCCGGGCGGCGGATCGGTGTCGAGGCGCTTTTGCGCCGGCAGTGCATGGGTGATGAGCGCGGTCGCGAGGATACCCGCCCCCATCATCCAGGGCAGGTCGGGTGCGTCTCCGTGCTGCAGCAGCCAGCCGTAGCCGACCGCCAGCAGGATGAAGCCCAGCGAGCCCCACAGGCGCACGCGCCCGTAATCGTGCTTGCGCGGGCCCAGGCCCGCCAGGGTGAAGGCCTCGAGCTGCGGCAGGATGGCGTTGTAGCAGAGGCTGAAAGCGGCCATCGACAGAGCCAGCAGCCACAGATGTTCGGCGCCGAAGAAGCCGAGGAAGAACACCACCGAGGTCCACAGTCCGCCCAGCAGCCAGGCCTTGGGCCGCGTCGAGCCACGCGCGTAGTGCGCGAACAGCGGCGGGCCGAAGATGCGGGTGCCGTACCAGAGCGCGAACAGGCTGCTGATCGCCAGCGCGCCGTGCCCCAGGCCTTCCATCCAGCGCGCGAAGTAGGGGGTGAAGACGCCGATTGCGGCGTGGTAGGCGAAGTAGACGGCAGAGAGCCGCCAATAGGGCAGGGTGGGCATGGCGCATTATCCGCGCGGCCGGGCTGCGCGGCGATGCGCTGAAGGTCGGGGGCGTGGCCCAGCCCGTTCGTGTTCCCCCGCTGTTCCCGCGCTTCTGCGCGGATCCGCTGTGCGCGCCATCACGCTGTGCCGGGACAAAGGGGAAGGCCCGGGAAGCATGCGGCCGCCTGCCGGCGTGTCGCTGTCGCCTTCCCGTCGCCTTCCCGGCTTGTTCCTTTGCCGATCGATCGGGTGCTCCTAGCGTCGTCGGCGCTGCGATCCCGCAGCGCTGGCCCTCGTTTGCGGCAGCCATTCCGCGGCCGCGCGACGATCACACAGGAGACCCCGACATGACAGCTTCGCGCTCCCAACGACACACCCCCGTGCGGCTATGGCTTGGCCTGAGCCTCGGTGCCCTGCTCGGCATCACGCCCGTCTTCGCCCAGGACACGGGCGAAGAGGGCGACAGCGGCGAGCGCATCGTCTCCGCCGCCCTGATGGATGCCATCGAGAGCTGGTCCGACCCGCTCGACACCCTGGAAGCGGCGGCGCTGGAACGTCATCCCGAGGTGATCGAGCGCTATGCCGCCCTGCTGGCGCGGCACTACCGCAACGGCCTGATGGCACACCTGGCTTCGAACTACCCGGCGGCACACGCCGAGATCAGCCACGAGCTGCCGGCGGACCGCATCAACGACGCCGAAGTCGTCGCCTGGCTGATGTCGGCGCGCGACGCTGATTGGCAGGCACTGCAGGCGGAGCCCGGCCTCGCGGCCGGTGGGCTGGGCTTTGCCGAGGTGGTGGCGCGCGAGTTCCCGCGTCTCGTCGACGAGATCCAGGTCGGCGCCACCAGCCCGGCGCAGCGCGGCATCAGCCTGCTGGATCACGTGCTCGAGCTGCGCGACCCCGAGCTTGATCTGGAGGCGCGGCGGCTGATCGGCACCATCAAGCCCTGGCCCTGGAAGAACTGCATCTGCACCACCGTGCTGACCTTCCCGCACCAGCCCTCGCCCTGGCAGGTGGAAATCAACGAGAACCACAGCAGCTCCTGGGGCAAGCTGCCCAAGAAGGAGCAGCAGCTGAACTACTCGGTCGGCGCGCGCGGCGCGGCCAAGGACATCAACTTCTATCGCCGCAGCCGCCACAACGTGTGGGAAGTCGACCGCATCAAGGGCAGCAACTACAGCCACATGCGGGTCCGCATGCTGTGCACCCGCAACGGCCAGCCCGGCGGCGTCGAGTGCGGTAGCGGCACCTGCCGCGGTGATCTGGCCGTGCGTATCGCCTACGGCAGCCGCGTCGGCCAGCAGGTCGACTACGGCGGCCCATGGTCGAAGGAGGCGCGCGCGCTGGCTTCGGATTGGGCACAGCTGAAGTACGACCCGCCGGGCGCGCCGCCGATGACCACGCTGTTCTCGAAGGGGGTGGCGGTGTCCGGCTTCACCGCCAGCAACTGGAGCTCGCAGGCGATCATCCAGGTGCTGACCACCGCGGCCCAGGTCGGGCTGGTCGTCGCCACCGACGGTTCCGCGGCTGGCACGCTGCTGGAAGGCAATCTGGTCAACGACACCATCACCGCGCTGTTCGGCCTGGTGAAGCGCGAGGGCAGCCCCAGCAGCCACCACCAGGACATGTTCGTGGCCTGGGATACGGCCAACACCGCGCCGATCACCCTGCTGCCGAACCAGACCCATCTGTTCGAGCTCGATACGCTGGCCAAGGTCTATGGCCGCGGCTACGGCGGCGACAGCAAGAGCTGGGCGAATGTCGACAGCTCGGCCTATCTGGCCGCGGTGACGCGCAACTACCAGTGCGGCTTCGGCACCCAGGCGCCGAGCCCGCGCGCCCACTGGTTCTGGGCCACGGCCGGCGCACCGCACAGCAGCACGACCCTGCAGAATCTGGTGGGGAACTACGTGCACACCGAGCTGGGCGTGTGGCCCGGCAATGTCTCGCAGCAGGTGGGGCAGTTCCCCTGAGTGATCGGATAGAGGCTTGGCGCCTCGATGACGACGCTCCGCAAGTGCCCCTCATCGTCGTCCCCGCGCAGGCGGGAACCAGGGGCAGAGCTACTTCAGCGCGCCGAGTGACGACGTCGTCCCCGCGCAGGCGGGGACCCAGGTGCCTTGCGATTCCTACAGACAACTCCGGCCGGCCGCGCCCCGGTGCAGCCGGCCGGAGCCTTTGAGGCGATGGCCTGTCGCGGGCGGAATCGGGAGCGTTTCCATGGTTCGGACACCGAGGTGCGGGTGAAGGCCGCGGTGGGCCAGGGCCCACCCTATGTGGTCCTTGCAGTTGGGCCTCCGTGGCGAGCGCGGAGGCCATGGTGGGCCAGAGCCAACCCAATGCCACTTGAGGGGCATTGGGCTCCTCGACCCGACGCAGCGGTAGCAAGTGCCCTCTCATCGTCGTCCCCGCGCAGGCGGGGACCCAGGTGGCTTGCGGTTCCGACCGGCAACAAAAGTCAGGCCGCGCCCGCGCGCAGCTGGGCGAAGCGTTGAAGGCGATGGCCTGTCGCGGGCGGAATCGGGAGCGTTTCCATGGTTCGGACACCGAGGTGCGGGTGAAGGCCGCGGTGGGCCAGGGCCCACCCTATGTGGTCCTTGCAGTTGGGCCTCCGTGGCGAGCGCGGAGGCCATGGTGGGCCAGAGCCAACCCAATGCCACTTGAGGGGCATTGGGCTCTTCGACCCGACGCAGCGGTAGCCGCAGGGCTGCCGCTGCATCGCCTTTCGAGGTGTGGCTCGCGTAAAGCCGAGAGGCGAGCGGATAGCCCGACCGTGAAGCTTCTGTTAGCATCCGCGCCGCCTCACGGTGACCGCGCAGCGCTGTTCGCAGCGTCCGCGGTTTAAACGGGAAGCCAGTGCGCGGCGCCATCGCCGCAAGTCTGGAGCTGCCCCCGCAACGGTAGGCGAGCCGGTGTGCGTATCGCGCACATCCGGTTCGGGCGAACACCACTGTGCCTCGCGCATGGGAAGGTGCCCGGATCGAAGGGTCATGGCTCGCGAGCCCGGAGACCGGCCATGGGGACCATTCCCGGCGCGCGGAGGGCGCAGCCTTGGGGTGCGCGCCCGCGCTCATGCCGTGCGCCTGCCTGCAGGTCTCCTCTCTTTCCCGCGTCGGGTGCCCAAGCACCCATCGTCCGCGCGGGTCGGCGCGGACAGGAGACATCGATGCATGCCTTGCCCCTGCGTCCCGCCCTCTTGGCGGCCGCACTCGTTTCTGCGTTCCCCGCTTTCGTTCAGGCCCAGCCCGTCGCCAAGGCGCTGGACCGCATCGTCGTCACCGGCAGCCGCACGCCGCAGACCCAGGACGCCACGCTCGCGTCCATCACCGTGTTCGACCGCGCCGACATCGAGCGCCTGCAGGCGGCGAGCCTGCTGGATCTGCTGCGCGGCGTGCCGGGCCTTGCGATCAGCAACAGCGGCGGCGCCGGCAAGGTCAGCGGCGTGTTCCTGCGTGGCACCGAGGCCCGCCACGTGCTGCTGCTGATAGATGGCGTGCGCGTCGGCTCGGCCACCAGCGGAACGCCGGCCTTCCAGGATCTGCCGCTGGAGCAGATCGAGCGCATCGAGATCGTGCGCGGGCCGTTCTCCAGTCTGTACGGCTCTGACGCCGTGGGCGGTGTCGTCCAGATCTTCACCCGCGAAGCCCGCGGTGAGCCGCGCGCCAGCGGCTATGTCGGTCTTGGCTCGTACAGCACGGCGCGCGGCAGCGCTGGCCTGGATGCGCGCGGCGAGCGCGGCTGGTATCGCGTCAATGCCGCGATCGACGAGACCGACGGCTTCAACGCCTGCCGCGGCTCCGGCAGCGGCGGCTGCTTCACCGATGAGCCCGATGCCGACGGCTACACCAACCGAAGCCTGCAGCTCGCCGGCGGCTGGCGTTTCTCGCCGGCGGCGGCGCTGGAGCTGCGCGGCCTGCGCGCGGACTTCGAAACCGAGTTCGACGGCAGCTTCAGCAACGAGATGGAGGGTAGCCAGCAGGTGTACGGCGCCAAGCTCGACCTGAAGCCCAGCGATCGCATCGCCCTGGCCTTCCGGCTCGGACGGCATGCCGATCTGGCCGACAACTTCCTCGAAGGAAGCTACCGCAGCAGCTTCGATACCGAACGCGACAGCGGCGGCGCGCAGGCGGACCTCAGCCTCGGCAGCGGCCTGCTCAGCACCGGCCTCGACTGGCATCGCGACGAGGTCACCAGCAGCACCGACTACGTGGTCAAGGCGCGCACCCAGAAGGCGCTGTTCGCGCAGTGGCAGCAAGCGCTGGGCGATGCCTCGCTGCAGATCGCCGGCCGCCATGACGACGACAGTCAGTTCGGCAACCAAACCACCGGCAGCCTGCTCTGGGGCTGGAGCTTCCGCGAAGGGCTGAGACTCACGGCCAGCGCCGGCACGGCCTTCCGCGCACCGAGCTTCAACGACCTCTACTTCCCCGGATTCGGCAATCCGAACCTCAAGCCCGAGACTTCCGAGAGCCTCGAAGTCGGCCTGCGCGGCAGCCCGGCCTGGGGCGGCTGGGCGGTGTCGCTGTTCCGCACCGACGTCGAGCAGCTGATCGCGTTCGATCCAGTCGAGTTCATTCCGGTCAACATCAATCGCGCCCGTATCGACGGCCTGGAGCTGAGCGCCGAAAGCGCGATGGCCGGCACCCAGCTGCGCGCGAGCGCGACCGTGCTCGATGCGCGCAACGTCAGCGCGGGATCGGCCCAGGACAAGGAGCTGCCGCGTCGCCCGCCGCGCTCGGCGCAGATCGATGCCGACCGCAGCTACGGCCGCTTCAGCCTCGGCGCCAGCCTGTTCGCCGCCAGCGCACGCTATGACGACCTCGGCAACTTCACCCGCCTGCCGGGCTACGCCACCGTCGACCTGCGCGTCGCTTGGTCGCTGAACCCGGACTGGAGCCTGCAGCTCTCGGGCAGCAACCTGCTCGATCGGCACTACGAGACCGCGGCCTTCTACAACCAGCCCGGCCGTACCTGGATGCTCGGCCTGCGCTACAGCCCGCGCTGAGCTATCCGTCAATGTGCGGCGGCGTTCGATGAGCGTCGCCGCTCCGCTTCGATTCCCCCTTGCCCTGGGAGCACATCATGCACTCGACCCTGTCCGAACGCCCCCTGCCGCTGCTGCCCACCCTGGCCGCGCTGGCCCTGTGGATGCTGCTGACCCGCCTGCCCGATGCCAGCCAGTGGCTGCATCTGCGCGACGCCTCGATGGCGGTGTTCTTTCTGGGCGGCCTGCTGCTGCGCAGCCCGCTCGCCTTCGCCGGCTTCATCGCGCTGGCCTTCGGCATCGATGCGGTGGTGTTTGCGCGCACCGACATGCTGCACGTCTGTCTGAGCCCGGCCTATGGCTTCCTGATCCCAGCCTACGGCGCGCTCTGGTTCGCCGGCCGCTGGCTGGCGCCGCGCACCCGTGCCGATGCGCGCGGACTGGTCATCGCAGGCGCTGTCGGCGGCGTCGCCGCGCTGCTTTCGTTCGCGATTTCGAACGGTTCGTTCTACCTGTTGAGCGGCCTGTTCGGTGCGCTCAGCGTGGCCGGATTCGCCGAGCAGTTCGCCCGCTATGCGCCGGGCTTCGTGCTGACCGGCAGCGCCTGGATCGTGCTCGGGCTGGCGCTCGTCTGGCTGCTGCGCCGTGAGGCGCGGGGCGTGGCGGCGCGCGTGTGAGTGTTCGCCATTGCCCGGCGCTGCTGATCGCAGCGCCGGCGTCAGGACAAGGCAAGACGAGCTTCACCGCGGCGCTGGCGCGTGCGCATCGCAGGGCTGGCCGACGCGTGCGCGTGTTCAAGACCGGGCCGGATTTTCTCGATCCCTTCGTGCTGGAGCGCGCCTGCGGCGCGCCGGTCGGCAACCTCGACCTGTGGATGGGCGGCGAGCGCGAGGTGCGGGCGCAGCTGTATGCCGCGGCGGGCGAGGCTGATCTGATCCTGGTCGAAGGCATGATGGGACTGTTCGACGGCGCGCCCTCGGCCGCGGATCTCGCGCAGACCCTGGGCCTGCCGGTGCTCGCCGTGATCGACGCCAACGCGCTGGCGCAGACCTTCGGCGCGCTGGCCCTTGGCCTGGCGCGCTACCGGCCCGAGCTCGCCTTCTCCGGAGTCGCGGCGACGCGCGTGGCCAGCGACTGGCATGCGCGTCTGCTGCGCGAGAGCCTGCCTGCGGAACTCGCGCTGTGCGGCGTGCTGCCCGAGTGCGCGGAGGGCCGGCTGCCGGAACGCCACCTCGGCCTGCTGCCGGCGGCCGAGATCGCCGATCTCGATGCGCGTGTCGATGCGCTGGCCGATGCGCTGTGCGCGCAGGGCCTGCCTGCGCTGCCGGCGCCGGTGGGCTTCGAGCCCGCTGCAGTGGAGCCACCGTCGCCCCTGCTGCGCGGCCGGCGCATCGCGATCGCGGCCGATGCAGCTTTCTGCTTCGCCTATGCCGCCAATCGCGAGCTGCTGCGCGCAGCCGGCGCCGAGCTGATCGAGTTCTCGCCGCTGGCCGGCGAGGCCCTGCCTGACTGCGACGCGGTCTGGCTGCCCGGCGGCTATCCGGAGCTGCACCTCGATGCCCTGTCTGCGCGCACGGATCTCTGGGCCGCACTGCATGCGCACGTCGAGGCAGGTCGACCGCTGCTGGCCGAGTGTGGCGGCCTGCTGGCCCTGCTGACGCGACTCGAAGACGCGGCGGGGCAGGGCGCGAATCTGGCCGGGCTGATTCCGGGCAGCGCGCGCATCGGCCTGCGTCCGGAGGGGCTGGGCCTGCAGCAGGTCGATCTGCCGGAGGGCCGCCTGCGCGGGCACAGCTTCCACTATGCCCGCGCCGCGATCGGGCTCACCCCGATCGCCCGCGCGCTCGATCCCAACGGCGCGCCCACGGCGGAGCCGGTGTATCGGCGACAGCGCCTGACTGCGAGCTTCCTGCACCTGTACTTCCCCTCCAACCCGCGCGCGGCCTGCGCCCTGTTCATGGGGTGAACATGCAACGCGATTCGATCGAGGCCTCTCACTGCACCCTGATCCTGGGCGGCGCGCGCTCGGGCAAGAGCGCCTGCGCCGAGCGGCTGGCGCAGGGGTACGGGCTGCAGGTCACCTATCTGGCCACCGCGACCGCGGGCGACGGCGAGATGGCCGCGCGCATCGCCCATCACCGCGAGCGGCGGCCCACGCACTGGCGCACGCGTGAGTGCGCGCGCGGGCTGGCGAGCGCGCTGCGCGAAGAAGCCGCACCGGACCGCTGCCTGCTGGTCGACTGCCTCACGCTGTGGGTGTCGAACCTGCTGTTCGAGGAGGGCGAGTCGGTCTGGCAGCAGGAGCGTGCCGAGCTGCTGCGGGTGCTGCCCGAGCTGCCGGGCGAAGTGCTGCTGGTCAGCAACGAAGTCGGCCTCGGCGTGGTGCCGATGGGTGCGATCAGCCGTCGCTTCGTCGACGAAAGCGGCCGCCTGCACCAGGCTCTGGCCGCGCAGTGCGGACGCGTGCTGTTCGTGGCGGCGGGGCTTCCGTTTGCTCTGAAGGGCCGCCTGCCATGAGCTGGTGGCACAACGCCTGCGCGCAGCCGGATCGTGCGGCCGCGAACGCAGCGCAGGCGCGTCAGCGCGAGTTGACCAAGCCGGCCGGCTCGCTCGGGCGGCTGGAGTCCTTGGCCATCGAGCTCGCCGGCCTGCAGGGCCGCGCGCTGCCGCGCGTCGATCAGGTGTGGATCGCGGTGTTCGCCGGTGACCATGGCATCGCCGCCGAAGGCGTCTCGGCGTTTCCGCAGGCGGTCACCGGCGAGATGCTGCGCAACTTCGCGCGCGGTGGCGCTGCGATCAGCGTGCTGGCGCGGACGCTGGCTGCCGAACTGGAGGTGATCGACCTCGGCACGGTCAATGACCCCGGCGAACTGCCGGGCGTACGCCGCGTGCGGATCGCGCCCAGCACGGCGAATTTCCTGCTCGCACCGGCGCTGGGCGAGGCCCAGCTGCTGCGCGCCTTGGCTGAAGGCGCCGCCAGCGTGGCGCGGGCGCGGGCCGCCGGCGCCGAGCTCTATCTCGGCGGCGAGATGGGCATCGGCAACACCACGTCGGCCGCTGCGCTCGCCTGCGCCCTGCTGCGCGAGTCGCCGGAGCGCATGGCCGGTCGCGGCACGGGCCTCGATGTGGCCGGGCTTGAACGCAAGCGCGCCCTGCTGCGGCGCAGCTTGTTGCGCCATGAGGGCGCGCGAACGCCGGTCGAGATCCTGCGCGCCTTCGCAGGCTTCGAGGTGGCCGCGCTGTGCGGCGCCTTCGTCGCCGCGGCACAGGCCGGGCTGCCGGTGCTGGTAGACGGCTTCATCGCCAGCGCTGCCGCGCTGTGTGCCGTGCATCTGAACGCCGAGGTGCGACCCTGGCTGCTGTTCGCCCATTGCTCCGAGGAGCAGGGTCATACGCGCCTGCTGCAGGCACTGCATGCGACTCCGCTGCTGGATCTCGGTTTGCGCCTCGGCGAAGCCAGTGGCGCGGCGGTTGCGGTGCCGCTGCTGCGGCTGGCCTGCGAGCTGCACGCTGGTATGGCCACCTTTGCTGAGGCTGGCGTCAGCGGGTCCGCCGATGCTTGAGTTGCTGCGCCATGGCGACACCGGACAGGTCGGCTTTCGCGGTCAGTTGGATGACCCGCTGAGCCCGGTCGGCTGGGCGCAGATGGAAGCGGCGGTTGCCGGCCACTACTGGCAGCGCATCGTCAGCTCACCCCTGCAGCGCTGTCATCGCTTCGCGCAGACGCTGTCGACGCGGCTCGGCGTGCCGCTGCAGGTCGAGCCCGCCCTCATCGAGTACGACTTCGGCGAGTGGACCGGCCGCACGCCAGCCGAGCTGCAGGCCGGACAGCCGGAGGCGTTGGGTCGGTTCTGGGCGGATCCGGCAGCGCATCCACCGCCGGGTGCCGAGCCGCTGCTCGCGTTTGCACAGCGGGTGAACGATGGCCTGTATCGGCTCCGCACCGCCGCCAGGGGGCAGCGCGTGCTGGTGGTGACGCATGGCGGGGTGATCCGCCTGCTGCTGTGCCAGCAGCACGGCTGGCCGCTGTCGCGGATGTCCGGGATCGAGGTGCCGCACGCCAGCCTGTGCCGCTTGCGTTGGGCCCCAGATCGCGTCGAGTGCGAAACCGGTCTGCCCGGATGAGTGCGTTCTGGTTCGCGCTGGCTTTTCTCACCCGGGTGCCTACGCCGGCGCTGGATTTCTCGGACCGTGAGGCGCAGGCCCGAGCGCTGGCCTGGTATCCGCTGGTGGGGGCGATGATCGGCGGTCTGCTGTCGCTGCTCGCCTGGGCCGCGACTTCGTTGGCTGTGCCCCCGCTGTTGACCGCGGCCCTGCTGCTGGCGCTCTGGGTGGGGATCAGCGGTGGCCTGCATCTGGACGGTCTGGCCGACTGCGCGGATGCCTGGGCCGGCGGCCATGGCGATCGCGAACGCACCCTGCGCATCCTCAAGGATCCTGCCGCCGGGCCGATGGGCGTGATGGCGCTGGTGCTGGTCCTGCTGCTCAAATTCGCCGCCCTGGCCTCGCTGCCGCCGCAGGCCTGGCAGTGGCTGTGGCTGCTGCCTGCCCTTGGCCGCGCTGCGGCGGTGGGTCTGTTCCTCACGCTGCCCTATGTGCGTGCCGGAGGGCTCGGCATCGAACTCGCACAGGCGCCGCGGCGTCCTGCCACGTTGGCCGTCGCGCTCAGCGCAGTGCTCGCACTGCTGTTCGGGCTGCCCGGGCTGGCCCTGCTGGCGGCCAGCCTTGCGATGTTCCTGCTGTGGCGCGCCGACTGCCAGCGGCGGCTGCAGGGCTTCACCGGCGATGCCGCGGGCGCGGTGATCGAGCGCGTCGAGACCGCAGCGCTGGTCGCGGCCTGTGTCGTGGGTGCGTGGGTGGGGTGAGGCCGGGCCGGCGCATCGCGCCTGCTGCAGCCTGCATCGCGTTCTTGGCGTGCGCTTCGTGGTCGATGCCTCGCCCCGGCGGATGCGCTGCGCTTATCCGCCCTACAATGTCGAGGGACGCCGTTCCGTCAACGCAGAGAACGGTAGAGGACGCGCTTCACGCGATCCCATCGGGAGCCTGCTGCACCGGAGCGCGCTATCAGTTCCGCTTCGTTGAAGGCTATGCGTCGTTCGCGGTTGTAGGGCGGATAAGCGCAGCGCATCCGCCAGCGTTTCCCCTTGACGCCGCGCGCCCATCGAAGCCAGCGCGCTTCACGCGCAGCTCGCACCTGCGCTCCGCACCCGCACGCTGCGCCCCCAGCAACCGCTTATGCCGTACCCACCTGCACGCGCTGTCTCAATAGCTCGACCATCGCAGGTTGAACCCGATGCTGCGCTCCGGTGCCAGCGCCGACAGCTCGTCCGCCGTCGCGAAATAGTTCGCATCCAGCGCATTGCGGGCGTACAGCTGCAGGTTCCAGCGCTCGCCCAGCGGCAGGCTGTAGTCGAGGTCCAGCAGATCCACGGAGGCCCGCTCGACTTCCTCGAAGCCCGGCCGGCGCATCGCGGCGCGGTGCTGGTAGAGCAGGCCGAGGCTGCCGGGGCCCAGCGCATAGCGGGCATCCAGGGTGTAGGTCAGCGGGGCGGCGCCATACAGCGGCTCGCCGGTGAGGCGGTTCTTGCTGCGCACCACGGCGCTGCTGGCATTGAGCTGCAGCGCTTCGCTGGCCTGCCAGCCCAGGCTGAGCTCGAAGCCGTGCAGGCGGGCCTCGCCGATATTGGTATAGCCGTTGACCTCGGGCGCGAACTCGAACAGCTGGATCAGATCGTCGACATCGGTGCGCCACAGATTGGCCTGCAGCTGCCACGCGCCAAGCTTCACGCCGTAGCCCAGATCCAGCCCCAGCGAATGCTCGGCACCGAGATCAGGATTGCCGAGGATCTCGCCCTGCGCGGTAACGCCGCTGAAGTAGCGCTCCTCCAGCGTGGGAAAGCGGTAGCCGGAGGCCAGATTGGCGCTCAGCTGTTGCTGCCCATCGAGGCGCCACACCGCGCCGACATTGAAGGCTTCGTCGCGGCTGCTGGAGCGCGCGCCGGCCTGCTGCTGGCCGACCCGGCTGGCGCGCAGGCCCGCCTCCAGCTTCAGCGTGTCGTGCATGTCCCAATCCGCGATGCCGAACACCGACCAGGTGTCCTCGCGCGCATCGCGCAGGCTGAAGGTCCGGTTCGACAGGGTGCCGCGCGCATCGAAGCCGGTGACGCCGCGCCGCCCCAGATACTCGACGCCGGCGTTCAGTGCCAGCGCCTCGGCCTGCCAGCTGTGCTGCGCGGTCAGGCCGTAGTCCGTGCTTTCGATGTAGGCCCAGGTGTCCGGCATGCCCGGGCGCTGGTTGTAGGTCAGCAGCGACTGGTCATGCCCGCCCAGGCGCAGGTCGAAGCCGCCCGCGTGCCGCAGGTGCAGGCCGGCAACGGTGTGGCGATCCTCGGGATAGGTCGAGTCACGCTGCGGAAAGCGGCTGTTCGACTTGCCGATGTCGGTGGTGCGCGAGGGCAGCAGCGAGGCATCGAGCTGGAACTCGCCGAAGGCGCGCTGCCAGAGCAGGCTGGCGCTGTCGCGGCGGTAGCTCGTGTTGAGCGGCGTGCCGTCGGCGGCCTGGCTGTCCTCGGCGCGGCGCTGGGCCACGCCGATCGAGAACGCCTCGCCGCCGTGGCCGGCCACCAGCATGCGTTCATCGCCAGCGCTGGCGTAGCTGCCCAGCACCTCGCTGCCATCGAACCAGTGCGGCTCGATCGAGATCGCGCCGCCGAGCGCGCCGGGGCCGAAGTGCACGGTCGACGGTCCACGGGTCACGCTGAGCGCGCCCAACAGGGCCGGCTCGATGAATGAGATCGGCACGCCGGCGCGGCGCTGCGCGGTGATTGGCATGCCGCCAAGCAGGACGAGAATGCCGTTGCCGCCGCTGCCGCGGATCGAGAAGGTCTCGAAGGCGCCGTTCTGGCCGGTGGCGCCCACGCCGGGAATGCGCACCAGCAGATCCTGCACGTCGACCGGCGCACCCGGCGTATCGCGCCAGCTGACCAGGTCGGTGCTGAGCGTATCCGGCAGGTCCGAGGCCGTACCCTTGGCGACCACCTCGATGCCGTCGAGTCGCTGGCTCTCGCTGCGCCCCGCCATGTCGGCATCGAGCCCGGCGTCCGTGCCGCTGGTGGTATCGGCGCTGGCGGTGGTGGACAGGGCGAGCAGGGCGAGCGCGCCGAGCAGGGCGCGGGGCAGGGGCTTCAGGTGCATGGGCGTGTGGACTCCAGAAACAACCTCGCAGTCTAGAAGTGCGCGCCTGCGCTGACATCCACCGCAAGGGGGAGTCTTCGAGCTCTTCGCAGGACGCATGCCGCAGAGCCTGTTGGCCCCGCGTTTCGGATTCAGGTGTTCTCGAAGAAGCATCGGTTCGTCATTCCCGCGAAGAGCCTGTCCTCGCGAAGGCGGGGACGGGCATCCAGGATTCGTGCGACTGCGGCAAGCGGTGCTGGGCCCCCGCCTACGCGGGGGCGACGATTCATGGGGTCGCAAGCGTTCGGTTTCTTGAGAGCTTCCCAGCCCCGCGTCGCGGGCTAGGTGTTCTCGAAGAAACATCGATTCGTCATCCCCGCGAAGAGCCTGTCCTCGCGAAGGCGGGGACGGGGATTCAGGATTCGTGCGACTGCGGCAAGCGGTGCTGGGCCCCCGCCTACGCGGGGGGCGACGAGCATGGGGGGCGCATGTGCTCTGTTTCTTGAAGGGGCGGACGCCCGGGCTATGCTGCGCGGCGCGCGCACCAGGCGCGGCGATGAATCCAGCCCGGAGTCCACGTGAGTGGCGATGTATTCCAGCGAGCAGCCCGCATGAGCGGTGACGTAACCAGTCAGGAGTCCTCGTGAAAGGTCTGCGCCTGCAGTTGGCGGTGTTCTATGTGCTGCTGTCGCTTCCGGCCCTGCTGCTGATCGAGCGCGCCGTATTCGGCTGGAAGTTCGAGAACCTACTGGTCCAGCTGGATGACGGGCGCGTCGAGCTGCTGCTTCAGCGCGAGGCCGAAGCCTTCGACACCGCACTCGCCGCCGGCGCCCGCAGCGAGGAGCAGCGCCTGCGCCTGCAGCATCTGGTGCTGCGCCTTGAGCGCCCACGCGAAAGCCTGGGCACCTCGGCGGCTTTCGTGCTGCTCGAACTCACGCCACACCCGTTCGAGGCGCGGCTGCTGCAGGGCGAGGCTGAGCAGCTGTCGGCCGGAACCCCGCGGCGCCCCGAAGCCGACTGGCTGCGCCGCACCTGGTCCGCGCCCCTGCCCGAGCGCGAGGGCCGCCCACCGATGCGTCTTGAGCTCGATCTCGCCGTGCCGACCCCGTGGAAGCTGTCGCTGGAGGCCGTGAGCTTCGAGTGGCGTCTGGCGGTCGCCTATCTGCTGATCTTCCTGCTCGGCTCAGCCTGGTTCCTGCGCTGGCGCGTGCTCGGCCGCGTCTCACGCATGGCAGCTGCAGCCGGCGCCTGGGCGCAGGGAGATTTCAGCGTGACCCTGGCCGATCGCAGCGGCGATGAGCTGGGGCGTCTGGCCCAGGCGCTGGACCGCATGGCGCTCGACGTGCAGGCGCTGGTCGACACGCAGGCGCGCCTGGCCAGTTTGGAAGAGCGCCAGCGCCTGGCGCGCGACCTGCACGACACCGTCAAGCAGAAGGCCTTCGCGCTCTCGCTGCAGCTGTCGGCCGCGCGCGACAGCGCGACCGAGACGACGCGCGCGCAGCGCCTGGCTGAGGCCCAGGCGCTGATGGGCGAGATCCAGCACGAGCTGGCCGAACTGCTGCAGGACATGCGCAGCGCGTCGCCGGCCGCAGCGAGCGCAGGGCAGGGCGTCGATCTGGTGCCCGCGATCATCGATCGCGTCGACAGTTTCCGCCGCCGCAGCGGGCTCGCCTGCACGCTGGAGCTTCCGATCACGGCGTCGGTGGCGCCGCATGTCGCAGATGTCGCCCTGCGCGTGCTGGATGAAGCCCTGACCAATGTCTGGCGACATGCTGCGGCGCAGACGGTAAGAATCCGCCTTGAAGCGGACTTGCCGACAGCGCCTCCCGGGAGTGCGGGCCAGAGGCCAGCGGGGGCTGCGGTGCAGGCGACATGGCGCCTGGAGATCGAGGACGATGGACGTGGATTCGAGGACGCACAGGCAGCCGGCATGGGCATGAACAATATGCGCGAGCGCGCGGATTCGATCGCAGCGCGCTTCACCCTGCACAGCAGGAAGGGTGTGGGAACCCGCGTCGCGCTGACATTCGCGGGCCTGGAGTCGCCGCGATGAGTGCGGCGGCGCTGAAGGTGCTGCTGGTCGACGACCACGCGGTGGTGCGCCAGGGCCTGCGTGCCTACCTCGAACTGCAGGCCGGCATCGAAGTCTGCGCCGAAGCCGCAGGCGCCCGCGAAGCCGGTGAAGAGGCCAGCCGCACCCGGCCGGATGTCGCCATCGTCGACCTGGTGATGCCCGACGAGGACGGCATCCAGGCCACCCGCCGCATCCGCCGCGCCAGCCCGCACACGCGCGTGCTGCTGCTCACCTCCCGCCTTGGCAGCGCCGACGTGCAGCCGGCCTTCGAAGCCGGCGCTGCCGGCTACCAGCTCAAGGAAATCGGCGGCAGCGAACTGCTGGACAGCCTGCAGCGCGTGGCCCGCGGCGAACGCGTGCTGCATCCGCGCCTGCAGGGCGCCGATCCGGCGCAGGCAGCGGAAGCCGGCGCACCACGTGTCGGAGCGCCGCAGTCAAGCGCAGGCCCAAGCACGCGCACCGCAGCCGCAACCGCCGACGCCGCCCTGAGCACCCGCGAGCGCGAAGTGCTGCTCCTGCTCGCCGAGGGCCTGTCCAACACCGACATCGCCGAACGCCTGCAGATCGGCGACGCCACGGTCAAGACACACGTTGGCAACGTGCTGGGCAAACTGGGCCTGTCCGATCGCACGCAGGCGGCGGTGTGGGCTTGGCGGAATGGGGTGGTCAGGTAAGCCTTGCGGGGCGATCCGGCCCGCACGGACGGATTCGATTCGGCCGAGTAGTGTGAGGCGTGCGCCTACCCTCGTTGGACACGCATCTGGAGCGTCTGCATTACCATCGATTGCGTGGCGCTGCTCGGCTGATCGAACGCGGGTCGAGCGAGCACCAAGCCCGCGGGGGCGAGCTTACGTTCTTCGACGAACCAAGGCTCATCCTTCGAACGAGGAGCCGCAGGGTGGGGCTGAAGCTTGGGGCGTGTCTGTTAGAATCGAATACTGCGAGTGGCATGTGTGGTGTTCGCCAGAATTCTTGATAAGGACTTGATGTTGTGAAAATACTCCGCAGGGCCCGTGCCATCTGCACAATCCTCATTGCGTTGATGTGCAGTAGCGCAACACTGGCAGAAGGTTGGTCAAATCCAATTAATCTTTCTGACCCCGGTCAGTCGATCGCTGGCGCAAGATCGACTTCGAACGAGAACGGTGATTCAATCACGCTTTGGTGGGATCTGGGTGAGAACGCACTCATTTCTACTCGCCTTTCATCTGCGGGTGCGCGCAGGGACGTCGAGGTGGCGAATTCTCGCCCCCCGTCCTCGAAGGCCGATATGGAAATTGCTGCAGACTCTTCGATGTCAACGATCGTTGCAGTTTATCCGCAAACCGCATCGTCAGGATTGAGTCTGCAGTTTGTGCGTAGTGACGATGGTGGCGAATCTTGGTCGAATCCCGTTCGTGCTGCCCCGCACCTTGATTACGTGCAACTGCTTGTTTCCCATGATTTTCAGAAGCTTATTGTGCTCGGGACCTTCGGCCCTGAAAGCTCACGCACACTGCAGCGCGTGCGTAGTCTTGATGGTGGCCTGACTTGGTCGTCTCCCGAGGTGCTCGCGACGCAGTCTGCGGTCTGGTACGGGATCTCTCTTTCCGCAGTGGCTGATGAACGTCTCGAAACAGTAGCGGCCTTTCTTGGGTACTCGTCACGAAACGGCCAAGGCGAGCCACTCAAGAGTCGCACCTTGGGTTTGATCAGTTCAGACAGCGGCGTATCCTGGAATCCCGAGCTCAGCCTGGACGGCTGGGCGATCAGAAAGGCCAAGCTGATGCCATCGTCTGGACAGGTCGTCGCTGTAGGCGAACATGTGTCGGAGGTGGGCGGTGCTTCGACCATGGCTTTGGATGTGCTCCGAGCTACTGGGATGCGCGGCGAATGGCTTCCTCCTATCAACATCGAGGGATCCAGATACAACAGACACGTCACTAACATCGTGTCTTCTGTGGATGGCTCAATTTTGGCGTTTGCTTGGTCCAGTGGCGCGGGCTGGATTAGTGATCATCTCGTCAATGTGCTGACCAGCATCGACGGGGGGCTAAGTTGGCGCAACTATACGTCCGTCAGCGCCCATGTGGGCACCGCTACCGTTTCAAGACATAGCCTCCGCATGTCGGCAGATGGTGCGCGCTTGGCACTCACTTGGGTTGCCCAAACATCATCACAAGCAAGAACCGAGTTGTCGACGGCATCAAGCTCTGACTCAGGGCTGACTTGGGCAACTCCGATAGTCCATGGAGAGGTGGAAACGATTGGGTCGAGTCGTATCCCGATGGCAGAACTCGCGCTTGCCCGATCCGGTGGTTTTGCTCGCTTGGTCTTTGTACACCCGACCGCGCTCGTGGCAGCCGTAAGCGACGACGCGGGAGAGAGTTGGTCGGCTCCGGACTTTCTCTCGCGGCCCGTTTATCCCGCCGATGCTGCTCGCCTGTTGCGAATATCGAATCTTGAGCTGCTTGCCACGTGGACTCGTTCTCGTGACATCTATGACCGATTTATAGAGTTTTCAAGGAGCGTTGACGGTGGCATTACGTGGTCCAAGCCAGAGGTCCTGTTCGATGGGGCGGTGTCAGATATCGGTGGAACCTACTCCGCGTCTGGCCGCAATCTGGTCGTCGCGATGTGGAATGTGAGAAGCGGCAGTGGCGATAAGGCTCATGTCGCCCGGTCACTGGATGCGGGTCAAACCTGGGTGACCGATGAGGCGGTACTCATACCGCTTGACTCGGTTCTGCGTCATGTTCAGGTGGCCGCGGAGAGCGGCCGGGCGATGATATTTTTCACGCCCAAGTTTGGAAACGCCCGCGCCGTGCGCGCGATCGTGAGCACCGATTTCGGAGTGACCTGGAGCGAGGTGCCTTTGGCAGCCCTCAACTCTCGCCTAGTTGACAGCGTCATTTCAAGTGATGGGCGCGTGGTGCACGCTGCCTTCCTTGCGGATGACGGAAGTCTACTTGGGCCTGAGATCAGGACAAGTCGGGATGGCGGCCTGTCATGGAGTATTTCCCAAGCCGTACCGTCGAGCCAGAACCGTTTGGTAAGTGGTAGGTTTCACGCTTCGCATGATGGCATACGCGTGAACTTCGTTTCAGCCGAGAGGGATGGATTCTTTGACAGGTTCAGGTCGCGTTACACGGTAGACGGTGGCGTGACATGGCGGAGCGGCCTCTATAATTCTATTCAGGGTATAGATGGTTATGGTCCAATTGTCACGGCTGGTTCTGACGATGGTGAGGTTGTCAGCGTGGCATGGAAAAGTGGAAGCAATATGGTGTCCTCTGTCTCGCAGAATGCTGGTGCCAGCTGGACGTTTCCCGAGGTGTTCTTTCCGCTGCCTACGATTACACAACCGGCCCCAAACGATGGTGCTTTTTTCAAAGCTTCGCGTGATGGGCGGCGACTCGTCTTGCTTGGAATCATCAGGAACGAATCGGCCCCGCTCGGATCAGCCTACATGGACGTGGTGACGGATTTCTCAGAGGATTCGGGGCTTACCTGGGCGGCGCGTTCGGTTATCAGTTCGAATACTTACATCAGTCAGCTGGCGCTCGCCGTGTCGGATGACGCATCCAGCGCTGTCGCGTTGTGGAAGGCTGAGTCAGGGTTCAATTTCGGGCTGCGTGCAAGTCATGTGCAAGTGGTGTTCGGGAGGGGCCTGAATTCGCCGATTTTTGGCTCAGGGTTCGAGCAGTAGCTCATGGATTAGCACTGGCATTTGCCCGTCAGTTTGTTCGATCGCCCCTCTGGTACTCGGCCCTCTAAACCGCTGGCACATCGTCGAAGTTTGTCAGACGATGCGTGCCGCTGTGCCCCTCGATCCTTCGGAGCCCCAATGCGCCTGTCCCTGCTTCGCTTGCTGCCCGTTCTCTTCCTGCTCTCGGCCTGTGCCTCGGGCCCGTCCAAGGTTGCCGCGCCCGAGCCTGCGGCGCTGCCGGCCGGCAATATCGCGATTCCCGGTCAGGCCACCGGCACGCTTGGGGGCGCGGCCTTCCGCTTCGAGGTGCCGGCCGACTGGAACGGCGAGCTGGTGATGTATCTGCACGGTTACGAGGCGCGCGGCATGCCGCGTGAGGTGCCGCTGCTGCAGGACGACTTCGATCGCGCGATGCTGGCGCAGGGTTTCGCGGTCGCGCGCAGCGCCTATCGCACGCAGGGCTGGGCGGTGGCGGAGGCGCTGGAGGACAACGAGCGCCTGCGACAGCACATGCTGCGCCAGCTGCCGGACGTGAAGCGCACTTGGCTGGTCGGGCATTCGATGGGCGGCCATCTGGTGCTGGCGACGCTGGAGCGGCACGGCGAGGCCTACGCCGGTGGTTTGTCCCTGTGCGGCGCCAATGCGCCGGCGGTGGAGCTGATGCGCGACGGCATGCTGGGCCCGCTGGTGGTGGCTGACGCGCTGCTGCCCGGGCTGTTCGGCGAGTTCGCGGGCGGCCTGGCCGACCCCGAAGCACCCCCCGGCGTGGACGGTGCCGCCATCGAGAAACTGATGCTGCGCAGGCCCGAAGTTGCCGAGCAGCTGTCCAAGGCTTTCAACATCCGCAAGGACGACCTCGGCTTCGCGCTGTTCTTCCGCTATCTGATCCTGCGTGAGCTGATCGATCGCGCCGGCGGCTTCCCGCTCGACAACCGCGAGGTGCGCTATGGGGAGTTCGTCGATGTGCCAGACATCGATGCGCGCGTGCGCCGCTATAGCGCGGACCCGGTGGCGGCTGCCTATGTGCAGCAGCACTTCGATCTGCGCGGGCGGCCGGACGCGCCGGTAATGATCCTGTCGAACGAATACGATCCGACGGTGCCGGCGCAGTTCTCCGGCCGCTACGCCGAGCTGGCCAAGGACGCTGGCGGCAGTCGCCGCGTGCGCACGCTGCCGCCGCAGGGCGATGGCCACTGCGCGTTCGATTCCGCTGCCGTCGACACGGCGCTGGCGGCGCTGCGCGGGTGGGTGGGCGGGCGATGAGCCACGGCGCCGAGGAAAGCTGCTCATGACTACGCACGCCGCCACGCCCTCAGTGCGAGTGCATTCCCTGAACCTGCCGGCACCCGCCGCGGCGGCGCTGGGCTCGGCGATGGGCGCCCTGGGCTGGAGGATGCAGGCCTTCGAGCAGGTCGACGACTGGCTGGCCAGCCTGAAGGATGACGTGCCCGACCTGCTGCTGACGCGCGCGGCAGCGGTTCCCGCGGTCGCGCAGGCGCTGGACAGCCTGAGCCTGCAGGACCCGCGCGTGGCCTCGGTGCAGCTGGTGGCTTTCGCCAGCCGCGACCAGCGCCTGCCGGCCGAGCTGGCCGGTGCCGATCTGGTCATCGAGGACACCCGCATCAATGCGGTGCTGGCACGCCTGCGCGAGTGGGTGGCCGGGCTTGATCGCTCACCCTTCCGGGTGCTGCTGATCGATGACGACGCCGAAGCGCGGCTCTACGCGAGCACCGTGCTGGGCCGCGTCGGGATGCAGGTCGAAGCCTTCGATGAGGCCGACGCTGCGCTCGCGCGCGCGCGCGACTGGCGGCCCGACCTGGTGCTGCTGGATCTGTACATGCCGGGCCTGGACGGTCTCGCTGTCACCCGCCGCCTGCGCGCTGAGCTGCAGCCGCAGCCGCAGGTGGTGGTGCTGTCCGGCGAGGAGCGCCAGCAGGCGCGCTTCAACGCGCTGCGCGTGGGCGTCGACGATTTCCTGACCAAGCCGATCCGGCCGCGCGTGCTGATCGCGGCGGTGCGCAGCCGCATCAAGCGCGCGCGCATGTTCCAGGGGCATGCGCCGAACGAGCCGGTGGTCAGCGGCACGCGCCTGCGTCGCGGCGACTTCCTGCAGCGCCTGCGGCAGCGGCAGTCGGCGGCGGGCGGCGAGTGGCGGGTGCTGGCGGCGCTGCGTGTCGATGGCGCGGCCGCGCTGCGCGAGAAGCTGGGCCTCGGCGGCACCGACGCGCTGGAGCGCGCGCTGGCGGAGCGCATCGAGGCCGTGCTCGGCAGCGGCGACTGCTACGCGCTGTGGGAAGAGCTGGGCTTCGGCGTGCTGATCGAGCGTGCCGAGGTCGAGGCGGTGCGTTCGGCATTGAACGATCTGCTTGAAGGCGTGCGCAGCCAGGCCTTCGATGTGGGCGCGCAGCCGCTGCAGCTGGCGCTGTCGATCGGCTATGCGCTGCCGCCGCGCACCCAGGCGGACCCAGAGGGCGAACGCTGGATCGCGAGCGCGTTTGCCGCGGTGAGCGTGGCCGCGCAGCTGGGCGGCAACCGCGCCGAGGGTGTTCTGTCGCGTGACCCCGATGCGCTGCCGCCCGAGCGTGTGCTGGTGATTCGCCATGCGCTGGCCGAGCTGGCGCGTGGCGGCAGTCTGCGCCTGGAGTTCCAGCCCCTGCTGCGCCTGCGCGGCGAGCGCAGCGCCTATGCGCTGATCACCAAGCTGCGCGATCTGCGCGCGCCGCTGCAGGGCTATCCGCGCGCGGAGTTCCTCGGATTGGCGCGCGAGCAGGGGCAGCTGTCGACGATCGACCGCATGGCTTTGTTCAACGCTTTCGAGGCGGTCACCGAGCAGCGTCAGCGTGGCCGTCGCAGCAGCCTGATGGTGCCGCTGGATCTGGCCTCGGTGGATGCCCGTCAGATCGCCTGGATCGAAGCCGAGCTGAAGCGGCGTCCGGTGCTGCTGGAAGACCTGTGGCTGGAGCTGGATGCCGATGCCTTGCAGGATCCCGCGCATGCCGAGCTGGTCACGCGCCTGGTCGGCACGGGGCTGGCGCTGGCGGCGTCCAGCCGCAGCCCCAGCCTCGATCTGCTGGAGCAGCTGAGTGTCGCGCCGGTGCAGCTGCTGCGGCTGCCGCAGTCCTGCCTGCAGGGCTCAGAGCCTGCGGCGCGCATTGCTGCCTGGCATGCGCTCGGACGCGAGCTGCTGATCGACCGCGTCGAGTCGATGGCGGCGGTCAGCGGGCTGTGGAACCTCGGTGTCGACTACCTGCAGGGCGATGCGCTGGCAGCGGCGTCGCCGCGGCTGGATTTCGAGGGCGAGGCGCCCGAGGCGGGGTGAGGGATGCAGGCGCGGTGCTCGGCGTATCGTCGGGCGCCAGCGGTAAGGCTGCGCGACGCCTCGCTGACGCGCGAAGGGCGTGGGGCAGGGGCGCGATGAGCGAGGCGAGGGCGTGACCTCGTGCGCTTCCCGAGGCAGTGCCGTCGGCGTGGCGCGGGTGTGGACGACCGGGGCGAGTGGGGAGCTCATGGTGGGCCAGGGCCCACCCTATTCCGTTTTCGCTTCGGCTTCGGCTTCCGCTTCCGCTTTGGCTTTGGCTCTGGCTCTGGCTCCTGCTCCGGCTTCTGCGTCAGGTGTTGGTAAGGGTTTGACCCTGGGTAGGTTGGCGCCGAGCGCAGCGAGGCCCAAGGTCGCCGCGGCCGCTCAACACGTCATCCGTCCTGCCTGATTGCGAAGTGATGCCTCGCCAAGCCACGGTCCACCCGATGCCGGCGTGGGCCGTGGCCGTACGATTGGCTCAGGCGGCGCGGGCGAGCTGGCGCAGCACGTAGTGCAGCAGGCCGCCGTGGCGGTAGTACTCGACCTCCTTCGGCGTCAGCAGCAGCACCTGCGCCTTGAAGGCGATGCGCGTGCCGTCGGCGCGCGTGGCGCTGACGTCGGCGACGCGGGCGCGGCCGTCGTCCAGGCCCTGCACGTCGAACACCTCGTCACCTCGCAGGCCGAGGCTGGCGGCGTTCTCGCCGGGCAGGAACTGCAGCGGCAGCACGCCCATGCCGACCAGGTTGCTGCGGTGGATGCGCTCGAAGCTCTCGGCGATCACCGCGCGCACGCCCAGGAGGTATGTGCCCTTGGCCGCCCAGTCGCGCGAGGAGCCGGTGCCGTATTCCTTGCCGGCGATCACCACCAGCGGCACGCCCTCGGCCTTGTACTTCATGGCCGCGTCGAAGATCGACAGCTTCTCGGCTGAAGGTTGATGCAGGGTGTTGCCGCCTTCCTCGCCACCCAGCATCAGGTTGCGGATGCGGATGTTGGCGAAGGTGCCGCGCAGCATCACCTCGTCGTTGCCGCGGCGGCTGCCGTAGCTGTTGAAGTCGGCCGGCTGCACGCCGCGCGCCTGCAGGTAGCGGCCGGCCGGCGAACTGGCCTTGATGCTGCCGGCCGGGCTGATGTGGTCGGTGGTGATGCTGTCGCCGAACAGTCCGAGCACGCGTGCGCCCTGCAGGTCTTCGATGCGGCCGACGTCCATGGTCATGCCTTCGAAGTAGGGCGGGTTCTTGATGTAGGTGCTGGCAGCGTCCCAGGCGTAGATCTGCCCGCTCGGCGCATCGATGCGGTTCCAGCGGCTGTCGCCGCGGAAGACGTCGGCGTAGTTGTGGCGGAACATCTCCGGCCCGACGGTGGCCGCGATCAGATCCCCGATCTCCTTGTTGCTGGGCCAGATGTCGCGCAGATAGACCGGTCGGCCGTCGCTGCCGATGCCCAGCGGTTCGCTGCTGAGGTCGATATCGGCGCTGCCGGCCAGCGCATAGGCCACCACCAGCGGCGGCGAGGCCAGGTAGTTCATGCGCACTTCGGCGTGCACGCGGCCCTCGAAGTTGCGGTTGCCCGACAGCACCGAGACCACGTTCAAGTCACCCTTGGCAATGCCCGCACTGACCTCCGCCGGCAGCGGACCGGAATTGCCGATGCAGGTGGTGCAGCCGTAGCCGACCACGTGGAAGCCGAGCGCTTCGAGGTCGTCCATCAGCCCGGCCTTCTTCAGGTAGTCGGTGACCACCAGCGAGCCCGGGCCCAGCGAGGTCTTGACCCAGGGCTGCACCTTCAGGCCGCGCTTGACCGCATTGCGCGCCAACAGGCCCGCGCCGAGCATCACCGCCGGGTTGCTGGTGTTGGTGCAGGAGGTGATGGCGGCGATCACCACCGCACCGTCCTTCAGCTGAAGCTTCTTGCCGTCGAGTTCGATCTCGACGCAGCCGTTCTGCAGCACTTCCTGGTTGCCGACCGCGGCACCGCCGCCCTCGGCGATCATCGCGCTGGCCTCGGCCGAGCGCTTGCTGCGCGCCGATGCAAAGCCGGCGACGTTGTCGCGGTAGTTCTGCTTCATGTCGACCAGCAGCACGCGGTCCTGCGGGCGCTTCGGTCCGGCCAGCGAGGGCTTGACCTCGCCGAGGTCGAGGCTCAACACGCTGCTGTATTCGGCTTCAACGGCCGCGTCGCGCCACAGACCCTGGTGCCGTGCATAGGCCTCGACCAGGGCGATCTGCGCCTCGCTGCGGCCGGACAGACGCAGGTAAGTCAGCGACTCGGCGTCGATCGGGAAGATGCCGCAGGTGGCGCCGTACTCGGGCGCCATGTTGGCAATCGTCGCTCGGTCGGCCAGCGGCAGCTGGTCCAGGCCCGGGCCGAAGAACTCGACGAACTTGCCGACCACGCCATGCGTGCGCAGCATCTGGGTCACCGTCAGCACCAGGTCAGTCGCGGTGGCGCCTTCGGGCAGCTTGCCGCTCAAGCGGAAGCCCACCACCTGCGGGATCAGCATCGAGCTCGGCTGACCCAGCATCGCGGCTTCCGCCTCGATGCCGCCCACGCCCCAGCCGAGCACGCCGATGCCGTTGATCATCGTGGTGTGGCTGTCGGTGCCGAACACGGTGTCCGGATAGGCCTCGGTGACGCCGTCGACCTCGCGGGTCATCACCACCCGTGCGAGGTATTCCAGGTTCACCTGGTGGACGATGCCGGTGTTGGGCGGCACCACCTTGAAGTTGTCGAAGGCGCTCTGGCCCCAGCGCAGGAAGGCGTAGCGCTCGCGGTTGCGCTCGAACTCGATCTTGCCGTTCAAGTCCAGCGCTTCGGGCTTGCCGAACACGTCGACCTGCACGCTGTGGTCGATCACGAGTTCAGAGGGGATCAGCGGATTGATCTGCTCGGGCCGGCCGCCCAGCTTGACCACGGCGTCGCGCATCGCCGCCAGATCCACCACGCAGGGCACGCCGGTGAAGTCCTGCAGCACCACCCGCGCCGGCATGAAGGCGATCTCGGTGTCGGGCTCGGCCTGCGGCTGCCAGCGCAGCAGGGCTTCGATGTGCGCAGGCGTGACGCTGACCCCGTCCTCGCAGCGCAGCAGGTTCTCCAGCAGGATCTTCAGCGAGAAGGGCAGGCGCTTCAGGTCGTGCTTGGCGCCGAGGCGCTGCAGGCTGTGGATGCGGTAGTCGCGTCCGTCGAGGGCGAGCGTGTCGAGGGTGTCGAAGCTGTTGCTCATCGCAGACTCCTTGCGTGGGTCAAGGCCTACACCTTAGCGAAGACGACATTCACACGAGGTGTTCACGCGGCGTCGCACTGGGCCCCGGCTTTCTCCCCTATCCCCTCGTGGGAGTGGGGCAGGGGGAGAGGGGCGGAACGCTCGCGCAGGATGTCCAACCCCCTCTCCCCAACCCCTCTCCCACGAGGGGAGAGGGGCTATGCAGAACCCGTCAAGCGCGGTTCTGCAGATGCGGGAGCATTGAGCAGTGCCTCGGCACACTTGCAGGGCAAGGCGAGCCCCGGTGGCAGATGCGCTGCGCTTATCTGCCCTACGCGCACGTCAGTTACCCCCCAGGTTCAAGACACGGCGTCACTCGTCTTTGTAGGGCGGATAAGCGCAGCGCATCCGCCAGCGGGCGCGAGAGAAGACGGCGCGTCGAGCGAAGCCCCAGGGTGCGGGCGAGCGCTTCATCGAGCGAAGCCTCAGAGTGCTCGTGGCGCTGGCGATTTGAGGTGATGCAGGGGAAGCGCGGCATCGAACGGCCGTCGACACCGCGACCTATCGCTTCAGCAACACCACCACCGCGCCCGTCCCGCCCTCGGCCGGCTTGGCAGACGCATAGGCCAGCACGTCGCTGCGGAAACGCAGCACCTTGTCGGTGAGCAGCTTCAACACCGGCGTCGAGTCCTTCGAGCGCAGGCCCTTGCCGTGGATGATGCGCACGCAGCGATAGCCGTGCTCGTGCGCTTCGGCCAGGAAGATCCGGATCGCTTCGTCGGCCAGGCCTGCGTGCATCCGGTGCAGGTCAAGCTCGTCCTGCACCGCGTAACGGCCGCGCTTCAGGTCGCGCATCAGCTTGGGCGAATGGCCGTCGGCCAAGTACTCGAGCGTGTCGCCCAGGGTGTCGGCGGCGAACTCGAAGGGTCGCAGCTGGAAGTCCTGCTTCGCCTGCAGCTCATCGGCCTCGCGCGATCGCGGGCGCGGCGCGGGCTTTGGGGGCTCGATGGCGGAGGGCTCGACCTCGATGCGCCGCACCGGCCCGATGGCCTCCTGGAACAGCGCCAGGTCGTCCTCGCTGGCGCGTGCAGGTGGTGCGGCGGGCTTGGCGGGGCGGCGCGACATGATTCGCAACATAGCGGCCGGCGCGTGAAGGGGGAAGCCGGGCACCTCGGCCTGTATGATTGCGGGCTTTGCAGCGAGGCCCCTCATGCGCTTTCTGGTCAGCAACGACGACGGTGTGGACGCTCCCGGCATCAAGGTGCTGGCGGATGGGCTGCGTGCGCTCGGCCCGGTCACCGTGGTGGCGCCCGACCGCGACCGCAGCGGCGCCTCCAACTCGCTGACCCTGGACCAGCCGATCCGCGTCTCCAAGGTCGACGAGCACACCTACCGCTGCGCCGGCACGCCCACCGACTGCGTGCATCTGGCGCTGTGCGGCATGCTCGATTTCGACCCGGACATCGTCGTCTCCGGCATCAACAATGCCGCCAATCTTGGCGACGACGTGATCTATTCGGGCACCGTGGCCGCGGCGATGGAAGGCCGCTTCCTCGGTCATCCTGCGGTGGCGATGTCGCTGGTGACCCGCGAGGGCAGTGGCCGCCACTTCGAATCGGCAGCGCGCGCGGCCCAGCTGATCGTGCAGCGCCTGCAGACCGATCCGCTGCCGGCCGACACCATCCTCAACGTCAACGTGCCCGACCTGCCCTGGGACGAGATCCGCGGCTTCGAGGTCACCCGCCTTGGCCATCGTCACCGCGCCGAGGCCTGCATCCCGCAGCAGGACCCGCGCGGGCGGCCGATGTGGTGGATCGGCCCGGCCGGCCCCGAGCAGGACGCCGGCCCCGGCACCGACTTCCACGCCGTGCGCACCGGCTTCATCTCGATCACGCCGATCCACGTTGACCTGACCCGCTACCAGGCGTTGGAGAAGGTCTCCGGCTGGGTGAGCGCGCTCAGCGACGGCTTGCCGGGCCGCGCATGAGGGCAGAGGCATGCAGGGATCCGCAGCGATGAGCCCGGGACTGCGCCTGCCGCGCGAAGCCCTTGGGCTGGGCATGACCTCGCAGCGCGCGCGCGACCGCATGGTCGAGCGCCTGCGCGAGCAGGGCATCCGCGACCCGCGGGTGCTTGAGGTCATGCGCACCCTGCCGCGCCATCTGTTCTGCGAGGAGGCGCTGGCCACGCGCGCCTATGACGACACCGCGCTGCCGATCGGGCGCGGGCAGACCCTGTCGCAGCCCTATGTGGTCGCGCGCATGACCGAGGCCCTGATCGAGTTCGGCCTGCCGAAGTCGGTGCTCGAACTCGGCACCGGCTCGGGCTACCAGGCCGCTGTGCTGGCCATGCTGGTGGATCAGGTCAGCAGCGTGGAGCGCATCGAGGAGCTCTCGCGCAGCGCCCGCAAGCGCCTGCGCAAGCTCGGTTTCAGCAATGTCCGCGCGCGCTTCGAGGACGGCCGCCTGGGCTGGCCCGAGCACGCGCCCTTCGACGCCATCATCGTCACCGCCGCGGCCGACTCGGTTGACCCGCAGCTGATCGCCCAGCTCAAGCCGGGCGGTGTGTTCGTCGCCCCGGTTGGCGGCCCCGATGGCCAGCGCCTGATCCGCCTGCGCTGGGTCGAGGACCGCTGGCAGCAGGACGACCTCGGCCCGGCGATGTTCGTGCCGCTGCTCGGAGGCATGGCCTGATGCGCGCGCTTCCGCGAATCACGATGCGCGCGGTCGCCTGTCTCGCGCTGCTCACGCTTGCCGCCTGCGGTGTCGCGCCGCGCGCGGTGGTGATCGATCGCGCTCCGCCCAGTCGCGAAACGCCGCGGCCTGCGCCTTCGAGCGACAGCAGCCGCGTGCACGTGGTGCAGCGTGGCGACACGCTCTACAGCATCGCCTTCCGGCATGGTCTGGAGTACCGACAGGTCGCAGCCTGGAACGGCATCGCCGCACCGTTCACCATCTATCCCGGCCAGCGTCTGCGGCTGGGTCCGCCGGGTGGCGCGGCGCCCTCGCAGCGGCCGACGCAAACCGCCGGCACCGCGCCGGGCAGCAGCACCGGCACCCGACCCGTCACCGGCGCGACTCCGCCGAGCGCGCCTGTGCAGGGCAGTACGCCAACACCGACACCTTCAACGCCCAGCGCGCCTGCCGGCACCACCACGGCGCCCGTCGCCAGCACGCCGGCGCCGCCGGTTTCGCAACCCCCTGCGCCAACGCCCGCCCCAACGCCCACAGGTGCTCCGCGCTGGCAGTGGCCTACCGCGGGGCAGGTAGTCGGGCGTTTTGTTGCCGGTGACCCGACCCGGCAGGGTTTGAGCATCGCCGGCAGTGCGGGCCAGCCGGTGCTGGCGGCCGCCGATGGCGTGATCGTGTATTCGGGCTCGGGCCTGATCGGCTACGGCGAGCTGATCATCGTCAAGCACAACGACGAGTTCCTCTCGGCCTACGGGCACAACCGCAAGCGCCTGGTGGCCGAGGGCGAGCAGGTGCGCGGCGGCCAGCAGATCGCCGAAATGGGCCGCTCGGGTGCGGCCCGCGACATGCTGCACTTCGAGATCCGCCGCAATGGCCGCCCGGTAGACCCCTCGGGCTTCTTGCCGGCGCGCTAGGACCTCGACCCGCCTCGTCGTGTGGCGTCCGTGCCGCTGCGGGGGGGGGCTAACTCGTAGCTGCGCACGCCGTGCGGGGCGCCATCCTGCAGGCCGCGTGCTCGCTGTTTCTGTTCCTGTGCAAATCCTGAAGGCGCCCCTGCGTTGCCTGAGGACTCCCAGTTCCTGCTTTTGTCCCGATCCCGAGGGCGCGCCGCGGCAGATGCGCTGCGCTTATCTGCCCTACGCGCACGGCAGCCTTCCGCATCGATGAGGTCAAGGCGTCGCCCGCCGTTGTAGGGCGGATAAGCGCCGCGCATCCGCCAGCGAGTCCACAAGAAGCCAAGCGTCGAGCGAAGCCAGCCTCAGGGCATGAGCACCACGCTCAGCGCCACGCGATACCAGCCCCGAGTCACTCTCCCTTCGGCCCGACCGGCAAGCCGCTGTCCCCGAGCCGCGCCCGCCGCACCCCACAACGCAGAAGGCCCGCTCGCGCGGGCCTTCATGCATTCGGAGCCAACGCGCAATCAGCCCTGATCGGGCGTCACGCCGGCCAGCAGATCACGCACCAGGCTGGTCAGCGCCGCTTCGTTCACCGGCTTGGTCAGGTAGGCCTTGGCGCCCTGGCGCAGGCCCCAGACCTTGTCGGTGACCTGGTCCTTGGTGGTGACCAGCACGATCGGGATATGCGCGGTCGCCGGCTCCTTCGAGATCGAGCGCGTGGCCTGGAAGCCGTTCAAATTCGGCATCACCACGTCCATCAGGATCAGGTCCGGCAGCTCGCGCTTGGCGACCTCGACGCCCTGCGCGCCGTCTTCCGCGCTGATCACCTCATGGCCGAGCTTCTCCATGATCTTCTTCATGCCCATCAGCTGGGAGGGGGAGTCATCGACGATGAGCACGCGTGCCATGGAGGGCCTCTTTCGGGTGTGGGGCCGGGGGCTGAATGCCCGGCGGACTGGCCGATTCTAGCCGCTTCGGCGCGGCGCACAAACCACGGCCTTGGTTCAATCCGTGACGCAGACCAGGGTGCGGCCGAAGGAACCGCCCCCGAGCATGGTGTCGAACACCGGCGCCAGCTCGTCAAGCCCCACCGCCCGCGTGCAGATGCGGTCAAGATGCGCCGGCTTCCAGTCGCCCGCCAGCCGCTCCCAGATCGCCTCGCGGATCGGCCGCGCCGTGCCGGCCGAGGCGATGCCCAGCAGCGACACGCCGCGGATGATGAAGGGCATCACCGTGGTCGCCAGCGCATGGCCGCCGGCCAAGCCGCAGCTGGCGATGTTGCCGTAGGGCTGGATGACCCGCGTCAGCCCGGCCAGCATCTCGTCGCCGACGTTGTCGATGGCGCCAGCCCAGATCGCGTTCTCCAGCGGCTTCTGGCCCCAGTGCAGGTTCTCGCGCGACACCACCTGACGCGCGCCCAGCTGGCTCAGGAAGTCGAGATGCTGCAGCTTGCCGGTGATGGCATGCGCCTCGTAGCCGGCGCGGGTGAGGATGTCGATGGCCAGCATGCCCACGCCGCCAGTGGCACCGGTGACCACGATCGGGCCCATCGAAGGCGTCTGCCCGTTCTGCTCCATGCGAAACAGCGACAGCGCCGCGGTGAAGCCGGCGGTGCCCAGGATCATCGCCTCGCGCAGGTCGAGGCCCGCAGGCAGCGGAATCGCCCACTGCGACTCCAGCCGCAGGTACTCGGTATAGCCGCCGTCGCGCGTCTCCGACAGGCCGCTGCCCGTGCACAGCACGGCGTCGCCTTCCTTGAAGCGCGGATCGGTCGAGGCCACCACATGCCCCGCCGCGTCGATGCCACCGACCAGCGGAAACCGCCGCAGGATGCGCCCCTTGCCGGTGCCCGCCAGCGCGTCCTTGTAGTTGATGGAGGAGAACGCGACCTTCACCACGACCTCGCCGGGGCTCAGATCCTCCAGCCCGATCGACTCGATACCGGCGCGATGCCTGCCGTTGTCGGCGTGGATGCGGAAGGCGCGGAACTGGGCGGGAACGCTCATGGCGATGTCCTGTGCAGTCGGATGGCCGCGGAGGATAGCAGGGGCGGTGGGTGGGGCAGGGTGGCAGTGGGCATGCTCGCGCCCTCGCGTTCGTGTGCCGAATCGGCGTCCCGAACGTGGTGGCGCTTGGCCAGTGGGCACCTTGCACGGCGGATTTGATGGGCTTGCGGCCATGTCTGCGCGATGCGACGATCCGACGGCGCTACGGCCAGGTTGGCAAAGGACACCAGATTAGGCGGACGGGATAGGCGGAAGGAGTGACGTAGTTGTTTGATTTTGAAGGTGTTATCCCTAGGCCCGCCCGCGCGGCTCCAGATTATGCGGCGGTGTTATCACGACGGTTTCCGTCTAATAGTAGTTAGATTGCCCATGAAGCCTCTCTCGATCCCTCCAGCAGCACAGCGTGACCCCAACGCCGTCCAGATGCTCAGCGCATGGATCGCAGAGCGTGGGCTACATTGCAGCCTAAATGTTGGCATGTGGCATGCGGCCGGCACGCCCGAGGCTCGGGCGTGGGGTATCCTTCTGGCAGACACCATCAGGCATTTGGCGAGCGCGCTAGCCCAAGAACACGGTAACGCCGAGCCGGACACAGTAGCGGCTGTACTAAATGCGCTTCACGAGGAGCTCGGGCAGCCTACGTCGGCGGTGTCTGGCGGCTTCTCGCACGGCCACACATGAGCGCATCTCGCGCGGCAATCTAACTATGCGTTCAAGCGGACCGCGGGGAGAGGCTATGGTGTTTCCTGACATGTGGTCGCGCCGCGGCCGCTTAACGCGGCGTTAGGTGTCATGACACGCTTCCTCACGTTCGGAACGGTCCTTCTTCTCATGCTG
>VFQR01000371.1_pt1 | contig 70269 bp, 49 predicted proteins | sample 3512321 | NCBI WGS metagenome assembly VFQR01 (sample SAMN10412374, study PRJNA504923) | tailings metagenome | isolation source: Relicate 3 Philex TSF1 revegetated site | place: Philippines: Tuba, Benguet | collected 2017-08-29 | reverse complement strand
ATTCGAGCCACGGGGCCAGCGCGGGGAACATCTGCAACTGCCGGTGTGCGGCGGTATCGAGCTTTGAGGATGAGCCAGCGGTTGCTCCTACAGCATCACGTCCAACCACGGAGACGGAAAATGATTACTCGATTGATGTCGAATCAAGTTCCAAGAAGCCAGCAACCCAGAACGCTGTGGATGTTATACAAGTGCAGTTTCTGTCTCTGCCCGATGCCGTCCGAAAATTTCTGAATGACAAAAACTACACAGTCATTGTGGCAGAGGATTTGCTGGACGAAATTTCGGGCAAAAAGAACTATTTCGTTCGCGGGAAACATGTGCCAAAATCAAGAAAGATCTATGTTGCAGAAAATATCGTTACCAATACTGGGGTTGTTTTCCGAAATCCTAGTATTGTCACCACTTTCAATCACGAAACTGGCCACGCAATCGATTCATTAGGAATGCAGCTTTCGAGAAACAATAAGTTCATCAAGTTATGGCGAGCCGAATGAGATGCAGCGGAATTAGCCTTAATTGCTGATCCTGATGCCAGACATCTGATGTCTCCCGAACTCAGTATCGCAACCGGCCCTAAGGAAGTTGTCGCAAGGGCGTTTGAACTGATATTCCCGAATAGTGAAGCATCGAAATCTTCCCAGTTGATCGCAAAGCATTTTCCCAAATGCATCGCAGAGGCACGAAAGGAATACCAACTATGGCTTGCCAGGCAGTAATTGTTGTTGAACCGGGAAGTCAGGTCATTGAGGGACGTTTTGTTGTCCCTGAGCCAGAAACTATTGAAAACGATTGGGAAGCGCCGGGCGAATTCGTTCTTCAGCGAGGAGAATCGCTTGGGCCGCACACATTTGATGAGCTGGAAGCGAAAGGCGCTGGAACTCACTTAATCACCTTGTAAAAGATTCCATTGCCTCCGCTTGACGCTCCCCAATCCGACCGCAAACTCACCTCCGTTCGGTTCATTCCTACGGAGGTTTTTTCATGCCCATTGCCAACGTGAAGTACACGGCCGGTAAGACGACGCAGACGCGGCGGCTGCGGTACGAGCCCTGCGAAGAGCAACTGCTCGAAGCACAGTTCAAAACGATCATCGGGCAGGAGCACAAGGTCGATCCCCGTATTGTGACGATTCACAGCGTGGAAGGTGCGAACAACCCGAAACCTTTCGGGTATGTCGAGAGGCCATCGGCTGCGGCACAAACCGATTCAGCCGCGACATCTGAGACTGGCCAGCAGGAACCGCCAGCAGGCTCTCAGACCATCTTCGTTGCGAGAGTGCCGTAGGAATGAAGTATTTTCCTACTTTTTGACACTCAATGAAGTATGTCACAACTTACTGCTTACTTATTTCCCATCCGAAACGTCTCTCACCTTATCAGGAATTTCATTCACTGTATAAAAGGCATGGTGATGTAGAAGAGATTCGTCATCGATTGTACGAAGCCTCGAACAATCTAACTCATACACAAATCCGGGTTGAAGTCGATCAATCTTTATTCTTGCAGAGCTGCCGTCTGGGGAAAGGTCGATTGATTGCACCGTCGGCTGATGTTTTTCAATCTCTGGTCCTCCATAGCCCGCATGGTACGGGTGCGTGAAGGCGAATACTTGATAGGACTCAACCAACTGTCCAACCTCCTTTTTGAGTGGTTTAGTAAACGTCAGCTTGAATCCCTCGGGCTCGATCGTAACCCGTTCAATTTCGAATGGCATTTTCCCATTCCACTCAATTCGCTCCAAAGCGAATGGTTTGATACCTCGGACGGGCCAGCCGCGATTGGTACCACCGGTTAACAGCTTACCCTGAGGTGTAAACTCGACGCTGAGAATCCCAGTCGATAGGCCTTCTCGAAAAGGATAGCAGGCCCCTTGCCATACCCCTTTGACCTGTTCTGTCGTTGCCCGCATGACGATGGACTGCGTGTAGTCACCGAGAAACAACTGGTTCTCAAATGGGCCGAATTTTCCACGAGTTTGATTGACCGTGAAAGCGGTTATCGATCGGCCCATGCGAATATAGGGAAAAATGACTGCATACGGTGTTAGCTCTGGGACGCGATGACGTTCAGTAATGACTCTTGTACCAGAAGTCGGCATCACTGGGACAGGCCCCAGTTCTGGAGCCGTCTTATACCATGGAAAACTTGCCGGATGCCCATGAAAGCTCCCCTTGGTAACAGCCTTCAAGCTGCATGAGCAATTCCAGGGACCTTGGCTTTCAATATAGAACAACGCTCCATGCTCATCATGACCAATTCCGCCGGGACTTCGCAAACCGCTCGCAAAGGCTGTGGTTGCTCCATCAGGAGCTACCTTCATAATGAAACCGCGATTGAGTGCATAGGAATGGTACGACTCCGAAAGTCCAAGAGCAATAAATAGATTTCCTGCGGAATCTGGCTTAGATCCAAATGCGTATTCGTGATAATTTGCGTAGCCCCAGGCATCAGAAATCGTCTCAAAACAATCCGCGATGTTATCGCCATCTGAATCGCTCACACGAGTCATTTCGCAGCTTTGTGTGACAAGAAAAGACCGGTCTTTCCAGGAGAGCCCGAAGATTTCATCCAGCCCCGATGCGAAACGGTGAAACCTTGGATTCGGCTTCTCATCGTCAATACCGTCGATGATATAGATCTCACCATGCCGAGTTCCAACGGCAACACGACCATCAGGCAGTAACGCGAAGGCCCCTGCTTCGATAACCGTCTCTTTGGGAAGTGGAATACTCACAATCGGATAAAAGGCGCGCTCTCGCTCTTCCGTCCCCCAACGCTCACCAACTTCCTCTGCTGAAGCCGACTGAACATATGCAATTCCACACGTCAACAAAGCGACGACAATCATCGAGGAACTACTTTGAAAGTAATTCATAATTCACCTCCAAAGTTGATTGACCTTGAGAAATCTGAACTGGTATCAGGAGTTCAAATTCGCCAGTTTGATCTGGTATTTCTCGCAGAAGGAATGGGATCGCAGGTATGGATAAGCGAAGTTTTCCCAAGCGAAAGTTTTGCGAATCTTCCTTGGTGATTTTTCCTGCCAATCCACGAAACCAAAGTGTTTGTGTCGACGGCGACTCAAACTTGAAGATCCGCTGCAGCCGTTCGTGACCTGAATCCCCGACTAGCTGTATACGATCAGAGATATCAACCGCACCAGATCGATATGAGAATGTCGGCACGTCATTTTTATCTAAAGAGTAACCTCGAAATTGATAGCCGACGTTCTTCGGATAGAGTGGATTGGGATTTGTGCGAGCCTCTTTGGTCATGACAGGCATTTGGGGCCAGGCAGTTGGTTCACCCTCGAACTGAAGAAAAGAGACATCCTGCGGGAGGGTCACGGCTTCAGTCGCAGGTTGAAAATCACCCGATCCCTGGCCACTCCAGTTCACCTGAATGTAGTCCCCTTTCCAGATTCCAGAAATCGTTCCTGTCTCAGCATTGAATGCGTAATTCCATCTTTCCGGCAAGCCGACAGCAATGCCGCGGTAACCGGCAATACGACTCCTGCCACGATGGATCTGGGCCTTTGAACCATCCACAACCAGCTTTGTGTTCACACTTCGCAAACCTGACGGGTCCGCGGCAGAGGTTCCCAGTGACAAATAGTACCAGATCGCTTCAATCTGGCGGTCTGTCTCACCGTCAAGAATGGTGGTAAAGGTCGCAACTCCATTTGGCCACGCCGTAGGCATGACCGTTCGAGGACGAAAGGCGCCTGGATTTCTTAGATAGCTATCAAAGTACTGTGGTTGGAGTCGCTGATAGCTTGTGAGCAGATCAATGCCTTGACTTCCTTGAGAAGACCGTCCATTAAAGCTGTGGCAGGCAATACAGTTGAGCCCTTTATCACCTAACAACTCCCGCCCAGCCTGTCGCAAAAGCTTCTCTCGCTCTCGATCCCGCGGCGTAGCTCCCTCTGCACTGGGGATCGGGAGGTCTTTGCCTTGCAGACGATCTACTCTCGCAAACAACTCGGGCAAATGGCCGATATTCATTTCCCCATACTGAGGCATGCGAGTCACCATATAGGGACGCACACTCTCACCATCGAAAAGAACCCTTTTGAGCCACGCGGCCCGTAACTTTCCACCCACATGAGTGAGTGGCGGTGGAATGCGGCCATCATCCCCCAGCTTCAAGTCGTTTCCCGTGAAGAACATATTGTAAGCATCAGGTACCCCTCCGAAATCATCGCGAGTATGGCAAGCTATGCAGTGAAATGTCGTAAGTGTTTTTGCAATGACGACCTGATCCGTATCAATGACTGGGGAATCGCTTTTTGTAAACTCCTTGATGAACAACTCCATGGAAAGACGCTGCTCTTGACTCACAGCATATTGTGGAGACGTTCCGCCCTGGCCCGTCAAACAGCCACGGGAAAGGCTGGTCTCCGTCAGACGATTCACTCGCCCGGCGGCAGTGAAACCAGGGAGAGAGTGACAAGCCGCACAATTCAGATCTTGAAAATATTGTCGTCCGCGGCGTGCCAGACGCTCGTCAGTTTTTAAAGATTCATCGACCTTTCCGTTGCTGACCAGATAGGCCGCTATCGATAACGCTTCGTCGGGCTTCAGTTTCATATCAGGCATGCGCCCTGACTGACGAACATGCAGCGGTGCGAACAGGAATTGACTCAGCGAAGCGACGTTGTATTTCTCCGGGACATGATCAAGACCGAAAGCGACGGGTTGAACTCGCTTCTCACGATGATCTTCTGGCTCTTCATCGAAATCGTCATCCGATTCATTCGGTTTTACGGGGACTTGCTCGAAGACGTCCCGAGGACCATGACAGGCCACACAACCTATGGAGTGATAGAGAGCTTTTCCACGTTCTTGATCGAACTGGTTGCCTCCTGCAGGTAGAGACTTTTCTCTGGATTGATCCACCAGAAAGTGCGTAATCGCCTCTGCGATCGCCGTGCGCTCCGCTTCAGGTCTCGATGCGAGAAGATCAGGCATCGTTGTCCCGGGATGCTTTTGAGCGGGATGAGCAATGAACTCCTGGAGATATTTCGGGGCCACTCGCCCCCCGACGTTCGTCAAATCGGGAGCGGTCTTTTCGGAGATTCTGCCGCTCTCAATCCCAGTATGGCAGGCTCCGCACTTCAACTCATGAATCAGCAGGCTCCCCACTTGTGCTGAAGTGAGTGGATGTTGTCCAGGCCACGCTGCGCTCTCGGTTTCGGCCGATAAGACAGGCTTGGAAGCACTCCCTTGCACAGCCCATAGCAGAATGAGATTTACAAAAAAGTAGTGCCTTGATACCTGCAGAAGCGTCTCTAAATATTGAGTGACATTCTTTGATCCGATCACCTCGAATTGCCTCACGTTGAGAATCCCATTTCACCAACACGCCATAAATCGCTACAAACACTTCACATTCATTGACTATCGCGACAACTTAGAATTCTGATTATTCAGTAACCTCAGATTTGCCTCAGCAAACGCATTGCCAATTTGTGCGAAGGTCTTCGCACACCCCAGGTAGTGATAGCCGGCATTTGAGGCACCTCGTTTCCAGAGAGTCACCTCTGCGGGGGAAATTAGTTTCTCTTCGTATTGCTTGAGATATTCCCGCTTCTGCTCTTCCGTCATCGAACCATCTGCATTGGCATGATCTTTGTGTTTTGAATTCAGGAAGTAATTCATCTGCCGCACTTGATCGTACTTCTGAGCGATTGCTCCTAACTCTTCAGCCCAAAAAGGAGCAGTCTGAACAGCAACAACGTTTCCCTGGAACTCAGGGAGCGTGGCTGGTGCAGCCATGGCTGCACGAAAGTTCTCGGTTTGACGATTGGTTTTTTTACCATCAACTCCCAGGACGCCAATAACAAATGGCATCTGTGGGGCATTGAGATCCTTACGCACATCGCGAATAAAATGTGCCATCACCTCACTATAAGCATCATATCCATTCGGCTCAGATCGATTGGGGTAGGTTCCGGTATCAACGAGGTCATTCCAACCCTGCATCCAGACAAAACCAGAGAGTTCATACCCCTGCTTCTCATCGTACTTCGGGCAGACACGTGGAATATCACCCAATACATGCTTCACATGATCGATCATTAAGCGATAGTAATGCCCTGTCTCTTCGGCTTTTGTCTTCTGAATCGATTCAATATCTTTGCCTTGCTTGCGGAAATCGCTGAGCTGCTTTTCATTAAAGACGTAAGGGCCAGCACCTGGCGGACGAAAATCTGTATTGAGGCTTTTCCCACCCCAGGCCGTTTTGATAAGGAGGACGGGTTCCTCAAAGGCGGCATCCATAGCGATTCCGAACGTGAACTCCGGCCCGATTTTTCCACCATCCTCCTGAGGATTGCGGCGAGATCCATACCCCGCAGTCAAAGGACCAAATCCTTCTCCGTTCTTGTCGCCACTCCCTGTGAAGTAAGAAATCCACACACCTTCACAAACCACAGGTTTGCCATCAGCGCCGCGCATTTTTTTCAACAGCGGCAGCGTGACAGGATCGTCGCCAATGTAATCGAAGGTCTCAACCCGCGCGTGCCCTTCCATGTTGGATTGCCCCGCCAGAATAAACACTTTCAGCGGCTTCGATTCCGCGCAGGCAAGCTGAAGTGTCCATGAATGGACAGCAATCAACGCGAGCTGGCACAGCAAAATTCTGATAAACAGCATTTGGGCAAATCTCAAAAAGTTCATCATGGGGCCGAATTGTTTTCGCCACGCAAAATACAATGTGGCGACATTTCTCCAATTTCAATCTGTTTTTTTCAATTTTGCAGATCGCATCGGGAAATACTTATTCACTAATCTGCAATTCTCCTGACTTCTCGGGGAACACGATGAATCTGAGGGAAACACCTCAAACCACGATCGTCTCTTGCAAGACCAGTGAGCAATCCGATCAACAAGTTCCTTGCAGAGCACTGCGTGAACAAGTCAGCTTGGGCTTAACTTTGATTGTCATTCAATGAGTCAAAGAGACTGAATATCAAGTAATTATATATGCCTTGTTGATTCACACTGAGTCAGTGCACCATTAGAACTCAATCATACAATAGCCCCTTTTTCTCAGTTCTCATTTTCAATGGTTTCATTGAAAGCAGCCTATTTATGCAGAACATAAACTTTGGCGTTTTAGTAGCATCGTGCCTGTCGCTTTTTCTGACGATTCAACCGGCGTGGGCTGAATCAGATCGCCATTCCATCATAGTACCTGAAGGCTTTGACATTCGGCAGGCAGCCGGATTTCCGCTCGTCGAACGCCCAATGTTTGCCGCTCTTGATCAGTCGGGACATCTCTATGTTCTTGATTCTGGTGGCTCGAATGGTGGAGATCGAATGAAGAACCCCACCGATGTCATTCGTCGCCTGACGGATACCAATGGTGACGGCATCTACGATCAAAGCACGATTTTTGCTGACAAGATCGTGTTTGGCACTGGGATTGCCTGCCACGAGGGAGCCGTGTTCATTACCTCTCCACCCAGCCTTTGGAGGTTTGAAGACAGCAACGGCGATGGTATTGCCGATCAGCGTGTCGAACTCGTGACCGGTTTTGCTTTCAATCAGAGTTGTACTGACGATCTGCATGGCACGACAGTGGGACCAGATGGACGCGTCTACTTTTTGCCTGGTCGATTTCACCATAAAGTCCGACTGAAGGACGGTACGCCTCTACGAGACGGTGTTGGCCCGTGGTTAATGCGCTGTCGACCGGATGGAAGTGATGTCGAGTTTGTCTCCGGAGCCGTGGGAAATCCCGTCGAAGTGGCTTTTCTCCCCAATGGTGATTCATTTATTCAGGGAACATTCTGGGCCAAACCCTCAGCTTCCGGAGGACTGAGGGATGGCCTGATTCATGCGGTTGCAGGCGGTGAGTACTCGGTTCGAGATCGCGACTATTCCGACCGAATACGAACCGGGGATTACCTTCCCGCACTTGTCCCTCTGACTGCGACAGCCCCGAGTGGCTTGACGAGTTATCGAAGTTCCACGTGGGGACATGAGTTTCAAGAGAACCTGTTTTCTACACACTTTAATACAGGCAAGATTCTGCGTCATCGACTCAAGGCCGAAGGCGCAACATATCGTTGCGAAACTCAAGAGTTTATCACAGCACCACAAGGAACCGTTCATTTCACTGATGTCCTGGAAGATGCTGATGGAAGTTTGCTGATTATCGATACGGGAGGTTGGTTTATCGCTTGTTGCCCTGCCTCCGGTTCTAGCCAGCCAGAAGTCAAAGGATCAATTTTTCGAATCCATCGCCATGCCGCGGCAAAGGTTCAGGATCCTTATGGCAATTTCATTCCATGGAAGTCTTTACCTACTGACGATCTCTTGGCTCGGCTTGATGATGTACGGGTCATGGTGCAGGAGCGTGCCATCATCGAAGTGGTTCGACGAGAACAACAGATGACCGACGCTTTGGCGACGCTTCTCAAATCGCCACATTCCACGCTCAGGCAACGAATTGGAGCTGTCTGGGCACTATGCCGCATGGATGACAACGCGGCAAGGACAGTCTCCCGGCTGGCCTTACGTGATCCGAGCCACAATGTGCGACAGGCAGCTGCTTACTCGGCCGGTCTTCACCATGATCGATCGGCATGTCAAACACTGGAGGCGTTGCTTGCTGATGAATCATCAGGAGTTCGACGAGAAGCTGCTAATGCCTTGGGGAGACTTCAACAGAAAGAATCGGTCCCGGCTCTTCTCAGAAGCTTAGAACCACAGCAAAATTCACAGCGGGTGATTGCTGATCGATTTCTGGAGCATGCCATTACCTTTGCGCTCATCCAGATCAATCATGCAGAATCGACTCGTGCCGGCTTGTTATCGCATTCTGCGGACGTGCAGCGGATCACCCTGATCGCTCTCGATCAAATGCCATTAACAATACTTGACGCTCAAGATCTGACACCACTTTTAAGTTCTGGCAATACACCACTCAGGCAGGTGGCTATCCAGGTTCTATCACGACACCCCCAATGGACTGCTGAATCCATTGCGCTGATTGATCAATGGTTTAAAAACGACGAGATCAATGAAGATCGAGTCCAGGTGATCGCAGGATTTGTGCGCACGCTTCAGCATGAGCCACAAATGCAGGAAACCATCAGCAGGAATTTTCAAGAACAGCAATTGCGTTCGAAAACATCACGCCGAGCACTTCTTATTGCTGTTTCAAAACTTGAAAAATCGAGCATACTTCAGGGATGGCTTAATGGAATCGCGGAGTCACTCGCAGCGGAGGATATGGAAGTATGTATGGCAGCGCTTGATGCCGTCGAGAAGCTTTCTCTACTACCACTGGAGGTGTCAATACGCCGTATGGCTCAAGAGCCCGCCAGGGAGCCACAACTTCGACTGAAAGCTCTACGAACATTAACGACTCTCGGCAAGAGGCTCAGTGATTCTGAGTTTGACTACCTCGTTTCTAAACTTTCGACAGAGACACCCATCAGAGAACGCATCACGGCACTCGATGTGATTGCCAGTACGACGCACGATGAACAGCGATTGTCTCAATTGCTTCCGTTCGTGAAAGTCGCCAGTCCTGTGGAGTTACCCTATCTACTGGCTGCATACATGAATTGTACGAATAAAGTCACCACCAGAAGGTTAATTGAGGCCCTTGAAGCCTCTTCAGCCACTCCATCGCTCGACATGATCGAGCAGATTCTGAAATCCCATGGAGAGGAAGTACAACGTGATGCAGCACCTCTTCTTGAGCGACTGAGAAAATCGAAGAATGATCTTCTCATTCGATTGAATGAATGGGAGAAGCGACTTGAGGAACATCAGGGTGACAACGAACGAGGTCGATTGCTCTTTATGAACAAGACTCAATGCCATTTGTGTCACGTAACAGATTCCCAGGATCAAGCGAACTCTCCAGCGAAGATCGGTCCTGATCTCTCCGCCATTGGCGAAATTCGCACGAGGCGCGAACTTCTCGAAGCGATTCTTTTTCCCAGTGCGAGTTTTGCCCGGGGGTTCGAACCGATTGTTGTTACCTTACAGGACGGCCGAGTCTTGACAGGTTTGGCAGGGAAAGAAACGACAGAGGAGTTCATCCTCACCACGATTCAGGACAATAAACCCGTCGAAAAGATGATTCGACGCAACGAAATCGAAGAAGTCGCTGTGGGCAGGGTTTCCGCGATGCCAAACGGGCTCGAACAGCCGCTCACAGCACAAGAATTTGCTGACCTCATGACGTTTCTACAGAACTTAAAAGCTTCCAAAGTGACGAAAACTGTCACAAAAGGTGTCGCCAATTAGAAAAACACCCACGTCGAGTCCTTTGACTCTTCATGGGTGCTTGCATGAGCAGCGACTTGTCTCAACTTTTCGATCAGCGATCAGCCAGCCAGGGGCATGGGTTCCGGAACAAGGACGAATGGGAAAATTCGAACAGGCGTCGAACCCACAACTTTCTCGCGGAAGCCCAGTTGGGCTGCACGATCTGAAGCAAATTGGAGAACCGTAAATTCCAGTCCGCAGAAGAACTCTGCATCAACTTCAGCAGCCACATCAGCGAAGATTTCACCGGCTGAGGCGGAATGCCTGCGAACGCCATGAATACTGTTTTCACGCACTTTGACACCAGCCGCAGCCAGTTTCACGAGTCCCTTCAGGAATCGACCAACCAGCGAATCAGGTGTTGAAACTCTCCACAGGCGTTCCCACTCTTCGTGAGATTCCCAATAGTAGCCGTAATTGAAGTAATCCATGGCCAGCAGATAATTGCGATTCTCGGCCCATGATGCAGGAATCAATGGACGCGAGGGGGGATGACGCTTCTGGTAACTGTGTCCGCGGGGGTCGCGATAGGGATGCGGGGCATCACTTCCCGGAATGAAGGTGTAAGCAGGCAGTTCAGTTGATGGGAGCAAACGGGGCGCCTGCTTCGACAGATCGAGCATGCCCTTTTCAAAAATCATTTTCAGCAGTCCTCAAGAAAATCCGAACTAGGAACAAGCCATCGTTTGGCTCGTTCAATGACCAGCCAGACTTGCTTCCGCAATTCGTATGTAGAAAGAGATCACAAGAATCTGCAATTCTACCAAGATTTTCGAAGATTGTCTTGAAATTTTGCCTGTGATTTCGTCCCAAAAATTCGAGCGTGATCTCACAATCGACAGGAATGTCGTACTCGGAATGGCTCGACTTTCAGTTTTTCGAGGGAGAAAGCTCGCTCAGGAACTTTCGAACCAGAACTCCGCCCGAATCGCCCTCGATTGGAAGTTCACGATTGATTGTCGCGTGATTCTTTCCCGCAAGTCCTTCGACTGAAGCCGCTATATCCGCCCGCTTCAATGCCTCTTGCAGTTTCATGGCTTGCTGCCTGCTGTCGGCCCGAGAGGCCACATAGAGGATGAGAAAAGGTGGAATTCCGATTCCCTTCTGGACAGCGAGTGTCGGGCTGGCCTGCTTCTGAGTAGCTTCGTCAGCCGAAAAGATATTCTCGTACATTTCCTTCATTCGCGGAAGTCTCGCGATACGAATCTGTTCAGGAATATCGTACCCGGCACCGTCGAGAAGGATGACGCCAGACAGGCGATTCAACTGAACATCTGCATCCTTAAGATATCTGGGATCAGTGGCCACCAAAGCCGCCAGATGAGCCCCCGCTGAATGCCCCATCAGCACAATTGAACTCGGAGACTTGATCTCAGGACGATTGGCATTCACGACCCAGGCGATCGCATGGGCGACATCACTGGCCATTTCCGACCATTTGACCTCAGGGTGCATGCGGTAGTTGATAGAGACCATGCCCCACCCCTGCTTGAAAAGAAAATCGGCCTTTTCCCTCGCCCCTGGAGTTTTGGAGCCAATTTCCCATCCGCCGCCATGAACCCATATAACAACCGGTGCATTCGCTGTCGGACCAGGATAAACGTCCAGGGTCGTGCGCTCATTTCGCATCTTTTCCCGATAGGGAACATCCATGACCGGTTGAGGATCGGCTGCGTGCGCTTTATGCGGAGGTAGACAAAACAAAATCCCCCACACAAAGAAAGCAGTCAGAATTGAGCAAGCGACCGATTTCATACTTCACTCTCCCAATCACGAAACTACCTCGCCACCGCCCATAAGAAACGACCGCCGATGTGATGGGCAGCCTGCCGACGTGTTGAGCTCACAAAGGAATGGACTCGAGTCTCTAGGGGACATTCAACATTCCGAGAATGCCACCGATTCCCTCATCTCTCAAACCATGATTTTCACTGAAAGTATCGCCAAAATCAAAATGCGGCAGGATTTCCGCGGGCAAACGCTGAGGAGCTACCCATGGAAATCTGCCGCATTCTTTGTGTTCGATGGCGATCCATCATCGATCAGGATGAATGTTCCCCGCGTTCAATGGGGATTTTGCTTTTGCAAATCCGTCACGCTCGCCTTGGAAATTCCATCGGAGGAAGTCAAGAACCTCATGACTTTTTGAGTGTCGCAGTGAACTGGTCATAGGCTTTCTGCAGACTTTCAGAAGTCTGAGAATTGTCCGGGAACACCAGAATCCGGTATGTCATTTTGAGAGGTTCATCTGGCAACAGATCGGTTTCAAAAAATGAACCGAAGCGTCCATAAGGTCGTTCGGAAAAGCGTCTTGGTTTGGGCAGTGAGGGATCTTCGAAGTAGGCAATCGTGTACTTGTTGTCGTTCACTGGATACGTCATCGCACACCAGTCGAGATTGGCATGCTTGGGTTCTGCCGGGCCATCGTTTTCCTGAACAGCTTCCGGCTGTTGGGGAAAGTTTGCGGGGCGGATATAGCGAGCCGAGTTCGCGTCGGCGACAGACTGTGGAGCACGGAACTGAAAACCCGCATGCTGGCGATCACCAGTCAGGCGAATCTTCCCACGCTCGGAATGCAGCACTGTCGACCAGTCAATCTGCCAGCCAAACTTGCCATCCGCCAGTGGCAACTTTTTGACGGTAACCGTCCGTTCTTCACGAATCACAGGCTTGTTGTCGGCATCTTCCCAGTGAATCTCGGCGGTGGCAGTGGCTTCGACATCATTGGCCTCCTGCTTGAGAAACTTGATATGTTTCTGATGGGCACCTTTCGTGCAGTGCCAGAAATCGTAGGAGCCTTTCTCGGTTTGTGTCTTATTCCACGCGACATACATGCCGCGATGATGGGGAAACGTGCCCCCCGGGCCTTTGGTAATCAGATCGCCTGTCCCGGGACCAAACACATGATGAAAGACCTTATACGTTTCGGCATTACGCTCAGGTGTCGAAGGGTCATAGGCGTGCATATATTTCAGCACGGGTTGACCATCCAGAGTGAGATCCGTTTCGGTTCCAGCGGCATTCGTCTTCCACTCAAAACCGGCTGTACTTGTGGCGGCCGAACAGACCATCACCGAGAGCATGGCTAACACGCCTCTGGCCAGAAGTGCGGCATTGCTGATCATCAAATGCATGGCAGATTATCCCCGTTGTAGAATCAGAATTGTCGAGTCAAAATCAGTTGTTCGATTGAAGAATCAGATCCGTGATGGATCCATCCCCCATCCATCACAAGAACTCCTCAGGATACTGATCACCGATTTCTTCATGCAGTGCCTTGCCTGTCAAAAAACAGACCTTTGATTGGCACATACTCGAAAGATTAACGTAATTGAGCAGCGATTTCCTGCCCGAATCTCGTCGGTGACTCGCCTCAGGCTGAAGATGTCGCGCAGGAAACGGGATGATCAGCAGACTCAATTCCAATGTCCTGATTTGACAGCCCTGATTCTACGGCCTCATTTCCACTGGATTAATTCCACAGCCTTAATTCCACTGTGGATTAGGCGATGTATGGGGCACAATCCGGTGAGATTCAAACACTGCCTGAAGCATTTGCTCATAGATTTCATAAGGATCTTCGGCAAATACAATCGATTTTATGGCAGGTGCGACATACCAGTCGCCATGGGCGAGCTCACCCTCTAATTGACCTGGAGACCAGCCGGCACATCCGCAAAAGACCCGGAAACGAACCCCAGGCTGATGAGGGTCGGAGGATTTAAGCACATCCTCGAAGGCCTCTCCCGAATTTCCTAACCACACCCCGGGAATCACTCCCGTGCCATCATGGCTCAACTCTTCCAGATTGTGCAGAATGAACAGTGCAGCCGGTTCGACGGGCCCGCCCACATGCACCAGCTCGGCAGATTCCGGCAATTGGAAATGTTCACTGAGAGCATGGTTGACCAGAATCGATGACGGCCGGTTGAGAACCAATCCCATCGAACCATTCTCGTTATCTTCCACAATCAGAACGACCGTCTTGTAAAAGTTGGAATCCTTCAATTGCTTCGAAGCAACGAGCAATTTTCCTCGCAAAGATTCAGCCATACAACATCTTTTACAGCAGCGTTAAATATCAAAAAACCAATGAATGGCACAGCATTCAGCCAACACAGTATTCAGACAACACTGTCCATTTTCAGGCATTACGGTCAACCTGCAGAAAAAAACCATCCCCAAATTCTTGATGGATCTCCACACCAATTGTCACGATAACGAACCAGTACCGGACTGTCTTCGAAATTCTGTGATGACCATCTGTTTTCGCTCCCTCAAAACGGGGCGAATCAACCCTCGACCCAAAAAGAAGATCGAATTCATCAACGAAAGGCGTTCCGAGTGTCTGCATGGCATCCCAGAATTACGGCATTCTACAGTCATACGACGGTGAGAATCTTGATTCTGTCTGTGATTGTGGGAGTTGTTGCTGGTTTAGGAGCAGCTCTGTTTCAGACATTATGTCAGTTTGTGACCTGGGGAACATTAGAAATGTGGGCGGGCTACTCAGCTCCTGAACCCACAGGAGAACCTCGTCTGTTTCCGCCGGGAAGCCACACATTTGTCCCGTGGATGTTGGTTCTGATGACGACCATTGGCGGTCTGATTTCCGGACTACTGGTCTTCTGCTTTGCTCCGGAAGCGGAAGGGCACGGAACTGACAACGTGATTGCCGCCTTCCACCACGGACGGGGTTTGATCCGCGCCCGGGTTCCTCTGGTCAAGCTGCTGGCCTCAGCCATCACGATCGGGACAGGTGGCTCCGGAGGACGCGAGGGACCGATCGCGCAGATCGGAGCCGCATTTGGTTCAAACATGGGGCGTCTCTTACGGCTCTCCGTTCGTGAGCGCCGCATCCTGATGGCTGCCGGGATGGGAGCCGGGATTGGCTCGATCTTTCGTGCCCCCCTTGCCGGAGCCATGTTCTCCGCAGAAATCATGTATCGAGATGCCGATATCGAAAGCGATGTCATTGTTCCTTCCGCCATCGCCTCAATTATTGGATATGCCACCTTTTCGCAGTTTCTGCCTGTCGAATTCCAGAATCAGCCCTTATTTGGCAGCCAGACGGTCTACGTGATGTCGAGTTTGTGGGAGTTGATTCCCCTGGGATTGATGGCGCTCGTGCTGTCCGGCGCGTCATGGTTTTATGTCCGCACCTTTTATGGGACAGTCCGTCTGACACATCAACTTCCACTTCCTCCACACGTTAAACCTGCGATTGGTGCAGGTTTGGCGGCACTGATCGGTATTGGACTCTACTTTCTGTTTGATCGAAACATTCTTGCATTGGGTGTCCTGGCGACTGGTTATGGTACTCTGGAAGTGGCCTTGTCGAATGCCTCGACGGCAGGCATAAGCCTGTTGTGCGCCGTCGCCTTCGCCAAGATCATCACAACGTCCTTAACCATCAGCAGTGGCGGATCAGGTGGCGTTTTCGGCCCGTCCATGGTGATTGGAGGTTGCCTGGGGGCTGCCTGTGGACTCTTCTTTCATCAATTCTTTCCTGGCATTGTCAAACAACCGGAACTCTTTGCGATTGTCGGGATGGCTGGTTTTTTTGCAGGTTCTGCCCGAGCCCCCATATCCACTGTGCTTATGGTCTCGGAGATTACCGGCGATTATGGCCTGCTTTTGCCCACACTCTGGGTTTCTTCGCTTTGTTTCGTACTTTGCAGAGGCTGGACGCTCTACCATTGCCAGGTCGAATCCAGGAGTGAGTCACCAGTTCATCAGTATGATTGGGTTCCATCGCAACTCGCGGAAAAGTTTGTCAAAGATATCAAACTCACGCATACTCAGGTTTTGCGGGTCGATGAATCTTTAACCCGGATCATGCACCTGCTGACGACATCGCACCAGAATGTCTTTCCGGTGGTGGATCACCATGGTGCGCTTGTGGGGAGAATCTCCCTCGACCAACTTCTGCCCCGACTGGAAGATCAAACCAGTTGGCCAAAGACTTTCGCCCGAGATCTATTCCAGCCTTTCAACATGACTTTAACTCTTGAAACCCCGCTGGCGCAAGCCATCAGTGATCTGGCAAAAAGTGCAGATGGAGTCATCCCCGTCATCGATCCTGACGCCGCTAACCACTATCTGGGAATGGTGACGTCTCAACAGATCATGGGATCGATCCATGCCGACCATCGTGAGTAAATCCTCTATTCTCTTGAGGATGCGGCATAGCGTTTGAGATAGTCCTTTACGGGAAGTTTGCGAGCCGTATTATCGGAGCTCATGTACCGGATCGTACCAAATATTGGACGTTCCGGCCCCCAGGCTCGATCGTATCGACCGAAGACCCAGAAGATTCCCGAATAGGAATTCGGATTTCGTCCGTCGACTGCATATTTATTGTTCAGGTGAATCAGCGTCTCGACAGCCTGCTGCGGAGTGAGCGACCATTCGAGAACTTTTTTGCCCCAGAGCATCCGCAGGTAATTGTGCATGCGTCCCTCGCGGACGAGTTGTCGCTGAGCGGCGTTCCAGAGTTCATCATGAGTTTGTGCCGTCTCAAGCTGATGCAGATCATAGAGGGATGGGCGATGATCACCCGCATGCTTTTCTAAAGATTGTCTCGCCCAGGCTGGCAACGACTCATATTGATCGTAATCGTCCCGATGCGAAGTGAAGTTGTAACCCACTTCTCGCCAGGTAATCAGTTCATCGAGGAAGGCCTCTGCCGCGGGGGACATCTGCCACCAGCCCTCGCGACTTCCTGAAGCTTTCTCCGGGAGATGCTCCGTCTTCCAGGACTCCCTGGCCGCAAGTCGCGAAAAGATCTCATGAGCAGAGACATGACCAAAGTGAAGATAGGGGGATAATCCGCTGGCTGCCTCTTGTTCAGGGTTGTTCCGATCATCGGCATACCGCGACAAACGCGATTTGAAGAACCGTGCGACAGCCTCCTGAGAAGCCTTGAGCCCACCACGAAACGCGGCAGGTCCAACGGTCTGATCGATCGGCAGTTGAGCGAGGGCACTGGCCTCCCGATTGAGCAATCCGGAGGTCGCTGGTGACCACTTTCTGACAATATGGCCAGGAATTTCCATCGAAACAATCGGGTCTGCCAGAGGATCGGCGACAGGAAACTCGGAAAGGTAAGGTTTGATATTTTTTTGCAGGAAGCGCCGGAAGGCATGAGCAGTGGTAAAAACCTGATCAGTCGCTCGCATCGGGAATATGCCGTTACTGTCGACACACTCCAGGGGAACATCAATTCTTTGCCCCAAGGTTCGAACCATTTCGGGCAGGAAATAGCAGGGAAAATCATCGGTGATCACCACAGCCGCTTTTTGAGCATAGGTTTCCACCAGACCAACGCCATGCCCGGGTTCGGGCTCCACATAAGGATGATAGGCGATCCCCTTCTCTTGACAGAGAGCATGGTGCTCAGCCATCCCTTCAATGACAAAATGATGAAACCGTACAGACGACCACTTTGCCCGGCAGCCAATAGGCTCGAGAATAACCAGTGGAACATTTAACGTCTGCGCCCTATGAACGGCTTGCTGCAAGCCGAAATTCCACTGGAGTCGCCGGGCTGAAATCATCCAGTAAAGCACATACTGTCCACTCTTTTTCAAAGGACAGGAATTGAGTTGCCGAACACGACTTGAGGGAGCTTCGGGAACAAACGCCATGGAGATGACCGTCTTATCGAATAAAGATAACCGGGTGGTAAGTTTGAGCCACAACTCTGAAGTTTAGTGCCTTTAAGCCAAGTGGCGATGGATCCAAAGCTCAACCCATTCTCGATGCACTCGCCAGATATCAGTGTGGCATATGCCCGGTCATGGCATGCTTCAGCATCAGACGCTTCTGAAAATCGGAGTGCTTTATTCACCCGAATGCTTCATCTTCAGCGAACACCCATTAAATTCTCAGCCAATCGATCCAAGCCAGGTTGAGAGTTTCTTTCTCCGCGAGAAACCGATCAGGCAGAACAACGAGAACTCCTCCTTCTGTCTGACGAACCTGGATATTCAGAACTCCTGCTGGCAACGGTGGTTTATCGCCTGCCTTGTGATTGCGTGCGGCAGGTGCCGGAGCTAACAGCACAAAAGGGAATTGTCCCGATTGCCGACGACTGCCTGAAGTGGAAAACCGCCCCGATTCCACCTGCAGGCTTTCCAGTTCAGTCAACCCGGCAAAAAAGATCTCGACGCGTTCCGGCCAGTTGTTTTCCTCCGGAGTGATCATGCAACGTCCAATCCCACGGCTGGAGAGAATCGTTACCCGCAGAACTCCTGCGTCAAACTGAGATTCGGCTAAATCCTCGGCATGCTGGAATCTGGAAAACCGGAGTTTCAGATCGGGTTGATTCTCCTGAGCCCACAGGCACAGCCCAAGGCCCAAAAATATCAGACAGGTCACCGCAAACAATCTGAGCATGACATTTTCCACTGACACAGGAAAACGTGGAGGATTTGAAACTGTTTACAGACTGGTGGGATCCATCAATTCGACCGAATTTCCGGAAGGATCCTGGATGTAACAGGATCTTGTTCCGTCTCGATGCGTCTTTAAAGAGCCATACTCTCCGGCCCGATCACTCGTGAAGGCGATGTGTGGTGGGTGTTGCTCAGGAATCACCAGAGCCAGGCTGAGATTTCCAAATTTCAGCAAGGCCCAGGTACTATCCTGATACGCAATCCGACACTGAAAGTGAGAGGTGTACCACTCGACCGATTGAGCGACATCAGTCACTGAAATGGCAATATGATGCAGATCGTCCAATTTGAGGGACGACGCTTCGATGACGGAAGTTTCCATGATTGACCTGCTTGCTGTGATTTCCCAGATGGTTGACACAGAGAAGTTTGACTTGAGAGTCAGTTTCAGATTTCGATCATTAATCCTGCCAAGCGACAAGAAGCGAGTTCAAAACGAACTTTTATCCTGACGACGAATAATTCTATCAGGCTGGTGACGATTTACGATGTGACGAAATCAGCAATGGTACGGAACCTCACGAAATCCAGCAGCCCTGCAACATCAGCAGCGATTGAGTGGAAGCCGCTTTTCTCCCGAAATCTGAACTCCAAAGCCCCGCCGCTTGAATGCCGAATGACGGTCTTCAGTAAAGTCCAAAGCTCGAAGTCGAGCGCCTCGTGGTGTGCCTCACCTCGACTTGTTCGCCCGACTCGTTTTGCCGCCGCTCGACTTGTCCAATTGATTTCTTTATGATTCAAGAACTTGCAGTGCTCACGGAAGCACTCAAAATGAATTGCGGGCAAATGCTGGGTTTTGTCAGGCGGAGTTGTGACTTCGAACTCAGACGGATCCAGATCCTGTAAGTTCAGTCAAATCAGCAAGTGACGGTTGGATGATCGGTCGATATGACACTCGCGTCTGCACCACCACTTCCGAGAGACGATCGCTCGGTTGGGATCGTCTCGACAAAAATGATCGATTTATTCTCCGGCGAGTCTCCGCTGAAACTCGAAAGCGGTGTGGAACTTGGGCCCGTTCGCGTGGCTTACGAGACCTACGGGCAACTCAATGAAGATGCCTCCAACGCCATTTACATCTGCCATGCCCTCACAGGCGATGCACATGTGGCCGGTAAGCACAGCCCCGAGAGTAAAAAGGCCGGCTGGTGGGATGGAATGGTTGGTCCGGGCAAGACCTTCGACACCAACCGGTTCTTTGTCATCTGCTCGAATGTGCTCGGCGGTTGCCAGGGAACAACCGGCCCCTGCTCGACCAATCCAGCGACTGGTAAGCCCTGGGGGTCAACATTCCCGTTTATCACCATTGGCGACATGGTGGAAGTTCATGCGCAACTTGTGCGTTCATTAGGAATTCAAAAACTTCTGGCCGTTGTGGGGGGAAGTCTGGGTGGCATGATGGCACTCGACTGGGCCGCTCGATTTCCAGATATGGCGCATGCGGTCGTTGGCCTGGCAACATCGGCGCGACTCACGGCACAAGGGATTGCCTTCAATGCTGTTGGCAGACGTGCGATTTACGCAGATCCCAATTACAGAAATGGTGACTATTACGAAGGTGAAGGCCCAAAATTTGGTCTGGCTCTTGCGCGGATGATTGCTCACATCACTTATCTTTCGGAAACATCCATTGAAAGAAAGTTTGGTCGTAAGCTCCAAAACAGTGATCAGCTTGGCTATGTACTTCAACAAGAGATCGAATTTCAGGTCGAGAGCTATCTGCATTATCAGGGGCAAAGGTTTATCGAGCGATTTGATGCCAACTGTTATCTGTATCTGACACGGGCAATGGACTATTTCGACATTTCTCAGAAGTATGGTTCGATCGGTGCCGCACTGGGCCAGACAGCCGCTCGGTTTTTTCTGTGCTCTTATAGTAGTGACTGGCTCTTCCCTCCTTCGCAAAGCCGGGAGATCGTGACAGCACTGCTGGGAGCGGGGAAAAATGTAACTTACCTCGAGTTGGAAAGCGTGAAGGGCCACGATTCATTTCTGTTAGAGCTGGAAGAACTCGAATCACTGCTCAAACCGTTTCTCAATTCCATTTCGTCGGAAGTGATGACTCTCGCCTCCACACGTTCCGGGGGAAGTCATCGATGAAATATCTCCTTGCCGATCATGCTGCCGCGCTGATTGACCGGATCATTATGGATCAAATCCCGGAAGGCAGCCGCGTGCTGGATCTGGGGTGTGGCGATGGTCGTCTGCTCTGCCGACTCAGGGACGAAATGGGTGCCTCTATCCAGGGAGTGGAGCGCGATCCCAAAGCCGTGATTGCCGCCATCTCGAAAGGCGTTCCCGTCATTCAGGCAGACCTCGATCAGGGATTGGATGAAATTCCTGACCATGCCTTTGATTACGCCGTTCTCAGCCAGACGCTGCAGCAGGTCATCCAACCTGAAAATGTCGTCAATGAAATGCTCCGTGCTGCCCAGCGGGCCATCGTCGTCGTGCCCAACTTTGGACACTGGAGGATCCGACTGCAGATTCTCGTCAATGGGCGAGTTCCGATTACCTCAGAACTCCCCTATGACTGGTACAACACACCGAACCTGCACTTTCTCACAATGATTGACTTCCGGGCATTGACGGAACGTCTTCAACTGCGAATTGTGCGGGAGCTTCCGATCGTCAGTGGAGTCGCAAAAGCAGGCCTGAAACTGGCGAATCTCAGAGCAGAAAGTGCACTCTTTGTGCTTGAACGTATGACGAATGAAGTGATCCCGATTACTATTCCAGAACCCCAAAAACCAGCGACTGAGATCGAAAGTGATTCAGCCGTGTGAAGTCTGAGATCCTCGCTTCTGAAGCATCTCGGGCAGTACAGGCAGCGACAAAATGCCATTAGCGACAACACCTGAGTATTCCGTGATTTGTGGTTCTGATTGACAGCCAGAATTCTCCCGCGAAGCCCTTTTCTGACAGGAACATGATTGTGTCGATTGTTGTTCAGAAGTTTGGTGGTACCAGCGTAGCCGATGCTCAACGAATTATGGCGGCTGCCCGTCGCATCGTGGCCACGAAACGGCAGGGCCATCAAGTCGTAGCTGTCGTCAGTGCCCGCGGCGAAAAAACCGATGAACTTGTTGATCTCGCCAAAAGTATTTCGGCCCATCCGAGGCCGCGCGAGATGGACATGCTCCTCTCGACTGGCGAGCAGGAGTCGGTCGCACTCGTGGCCATGGCGGTACACGAATTAGGTGAAGATGCTGTCAGCCTGACTGGTGCCCAGATTGGCATTCTCACCGACAGTACCTTTACGAAGGCGCGCATTCGGAAAATTACGACCGAGCGGATCCGTGCTGCACTGGAAGCTGGCAAGATTGTCATCGCCGCCGGTTTTCAAGGTGTGGACGAAGATTCCAACATCACAACCCTGGGCCGCGGTGGCAGCGATACGACTGCGACCGCTCTGGCAGCCGTTCTGGAGGCGGATGTCTGTGAAATTTATACCGATGTGGAAGGGATCTTTACGACAGATCCAAGGGCCGTCAAAAAGGCCCGGAAGATGGATCGCATTTCTTACGATGAAATGCTCGAACTGACAAGCCTGGGTGGCGGGAAGATGCATTCCCGCTCGATTGAATTCGCGAAAAAATATCGAGTTCCGCTGTTGGTTCGACCGTCATTCTCGGATGGTGAAGGAACGCTGATTGCCCCTCAACTTGATGCGGAGGCTCCGGTCGTTTCCGGGATCGCCCTGGTGAAGAAAGAGGCGATTGTCCACTTGAGGAACATTCCGGATCGTCCAGGTGTGCTGGCCATTGTCTTCCACTGCATGGCGAGCCGACGAATTCCGATTGATATGGTGATTCAGGATATCGCCGAAGGAGGCGTAGCGAATGTTTCGTTTACCGTTCCTCAGGATGATCTCGCCGACACATTGACCGCAGCAAACGAAGCTGCCGAGCGATTAGGGGCCGGTGATGTCGGCAGCAGCACGAATCTGGCCAAACTGAGTGTGGTGGGTGCCGGCATGCGGACACACACAGGGGTGGCTGCTCACCTTTTCCAGTCGCTGGCCGAAGCGAATGTCAGTATCCGCATGATCACAACCAGCGAGATCAAGATTTCCGTACTGGTGAATCGCGATCAATCCCAGGAAGCTCTGGAAGCCGTTCACTCAGGTTTTTCGTTGCATCTGGATCAGTCTCCACAGCCTCGGATTGGCTTCAAGCAGATTGATCCTGAACGTCAACGGGCCGGCGTTTCCCGCGATGAACTCGAACAGGATGTTGTGCGCCGCCTGCAAAGCATGGAAGACATCGTCGTCAGTGATGTCCAGCTCGATACGGCTCAATCTCGAATTACGGTCAAGAATGTTGCTGATCGTCCAGGGGTCGCAGCCGAGGTCTTTAAGGCCGTGGCAGAAGGTGGCGTGATGGTCGATATGATCGTCCAGAATGTGGGTCAGGAACAACGGGCCGATCTTTCATTTACCGTCCCACGCCCCGATCTGGAACGTTGCCTGCTTTTAATGCGAGAACTGCTGGAACCATGGCCTGAGACTTCTCTGCATTACGATAAAGATATTGCTCTGCTGGCAGTCATCGGCATCGGCTTACGCAGCCATACGGGTGTGGGCGAGAAGATGTTCACAGCTCTCGCAGAATCGGGGATTAATATCCAGATGGTCAACACCAGCGAGACTCGGATCAGCGTCGTCGTAGGTACCGCTGAAGCGGAAAAGGCATTCGGTACCCTCAATCGCGTGTTCCACAAGCAAGGCAGGTAGACTCTCAGGTTCCGTGGAATCCTTTCATTCTGTGCTTATGGTAAAGCGGACATTCACTGTATCCCAGAAGGGTTTGCCAATCGGCAGGCCCTTCTGTTTTTTGAGCTTCAGAAAAGGAAAGTTTCAGGTGAGTTGCAGGGGGCTCTCGACCCATGCGAAATTATGAACCTGTCCACCGAATGAATCGGGATGGAAATTCTTGCCGCTAATTTTCAAAAGCCGCTTGCCTGAATCATTTCTTCCTCAACTAAACCTTCAAGGCTGAAGAAATCCATCAACCCGATGTCAAAGCTTGTCGATTTTAACGATGAGTAGCGGTGTCTCTTACAGGCAACCGGAGAACCGGCAAGTCTCGCCTGTTCTTTCAATGAGTCGGGAGCAAGGCTCATGGCCTGGTTCAAACGATACCCCACAGTGATTCGACGGTCTGTGAATCGATCATTCGTGAGAAAACTGTTTCTCCTCGCTGCCATCGTTACCGGCAACGAATTCTGCGGCGTGATCGCACAGGCACAAGAGGTTTCTGTTCTCAGTTCGATCCGGGAACCTTTTGCACAAGAAGCTGAGCAGAATTCAATACCTGAAAAATCGACTCCACTTCTGTCATCACCAGTTACTCCCTCTGCAGCTTCCCAGATTCAGCCGGCTCAATATCTGGTTGATCCTGCGACAGACTATCAGTCGGCCTCATTCGATCCTTTTGACCCGTTGATTGAATCTGACATCGGGCAGAATTATTCGATGATGGCGTATCAATCGCTGGCCAGTCATTACGACGATCTGGCAACTGGCCCCAAGCAATATGCCGACTACGCACCCGAGGGATTCTATCCCCTCGATTATCAGGAGGCTCCCGGAGCATCCCTGTACACCAGACTAACGCCTGCTCCGGCAATCTCTCAGGATGATTTTGACCGGCTTGTCATTCGCGGCCCTGTCCCTGGTTCATTCATGGTGCCGGGCACTCCCACATCCATCCGTCTGAGTGGATTTGTACGCATGGGTGCCAATTACGACTTTCAGCCGGTTGGTACGCCGGATCTGTTTGTGACAAGAACCATTCCCGTCCCGCAGACTCCCGGGCAAAACGTGAATTACAGTGCCCGGCCCACTCGCATCAGCCTCGACACCTGGACGCCAACCACTCACAACGACTGGGTGGTTCACACGTTTGTGCAGTTCGATTTTCTCAGTGGCAATCCACCGGCTGTGGGGTCTTCCAGCAACCCCCGCCTGCGGTTTGCGTTTGTCGATTACGGCTATTTTCGAGTCGGACAGGATACAACTGTCTTTATGGACGCCAGTGTTTTCCCGCGTACGGCTGATTTTCAAGGTCCGAACGGGATCGTCAACTCCCGTCAGGGGCTGGGCCGAATCACGCTTCCGGTTTCAGAGAATGTCTTCGTCGCGGCAGCACTCGAACAACCGTTTTCGGATATCACGACGAATGGACTGGGCACCAACGTTCAGGATATCCCGGATTTCACGACACATTTGCGATATCAACGCGATCTCTGGCATTTGCAGGGGGCTGCCATCGTGAGATCCATTGGATATCGACCGACGGGAGAAGAGGTTGATCGTCGTGCTGGCTGGGGTGTGAATCTGACTGGAAGTCTCCTTCCCTGGGCGATTCTCAAAGGTGAAAATCCACTGAGAGACACTGATCCTCAACCCTTCACAAGAAGTCGAGTACTGCTGCAATTTGCAGTGGGTTCCGGGATCGGTCGTTACATTCAGGATACCAGCGGTATTGGTCTGGATGGTGCTGTGACAGCCAATGGTGGATTTGAAGCCTTGGGAATTCGCAGCATGACGGCCTCCTACGAGCATTGGTGGGCAGAACGCTGGATGACCAACGTCACCTACTCGAATGTGCAGGTTGACAGCAGCAATGCGATGCCAGGGAGCAGTTTCGCAGGCTCAGACTATGTCGCGACCAGCCTGTGGTATGTTCCCGTTCGCAATGCATCCATCGGGATTGAGTACCTCTGGGGACGTCGAGAAAATCAGAATCGTGAATCGGGAACTGCCAATCGAATTCAGACGGTCTTCCAATACAACTTTTAGATTCGATCCTGCTGATTGAATCCATCTCTCCGTTCGATGTCGTCGAGAATTGAAGTACGATTTCTCTGATTGTCTTCATCCCGTTGAACGTGATCGAGGAAGGCATTCTGAGCCATTGCTCAAACGCCAGCCCCTCTGACAATCATTTCAACAAGGGCCTTCCGGAAAGTGCCATCCCGCTTTCGAAGCATCGCCACGCATGAGGAATGCACGTGACATTCAAACTTTCGATCACGTTTCTATGAGCCGAAGCGTCATGTTACCCACAGGTGATATCCCTAGAGGGGCGTCAATCTTGTTTGATTGGTATCGTCGTGAAGGAGTCGGTAAACTCTGGGTTCCAAGACGATTCTGACGACTGCTGATGATTGAAGGAGGCTGCAATGGTTCGCCGCGCATTGATTTCGTGTAGTGATAAGACCGGACTTGTGCCATTTGCGCGGCGGCTGGAAGTTCTGGGATTCGAAATCCTCTCCACAGGCGGCACTGCCAAGACCCTCACTGAAGGTGGGGTCCGAGTCACGGATGTCTCAGACTACACGCAGTTCCCTGAGATGATGGATGGTCGGCTCAAGACGCTGCATCCTCGGGTTCATGGTGGACTGCTCGGCCGCCCTGATCTTCCTGGCGATCGCCAGTCCATGGAAAGCCATGGGATCACTCCGATCGAACTGGCTGTCGTGAATCTTTATCCCTTTGTCGAAACCATCTCCAAGCCAGGAGTGTTGGCACAAGAGGCAATTGAGCAGATTGATATTGGCGGACCATCGATGGTCCGTTCCGCTGCCAAAAATCACGCTCACGTCTTGATTGTCACCACACCAGATCAGTACGACCGCGTGGCAACAGCGCTCGAGCACAATTCCGTATCACTCGAATTCCGCCGTGAGCTGGCCGCAGCGGCCTTCGAAATGACAGCTTTGTACGACCGGGCCATTGCCGATTACATGAAGGGGCTGCTGACGGATTACGATTCGGAAGGCCCCGAAACAACCTTCCCTCGCAAACTGGCATTGCAGTTCCAGCGCCACGCAACATTACGTTATGGCGAAAACCCTCATCAGCAGGCCGCCATCTACCACGAGACCAGCCCTCACCCAGCGACTTTGGCAAAAGCCGAGGTTCTTCATGGCAAAGAGCTTTCTTTCAATAACTATCTGGATCTTGATGCCGCCATGCAGATTGTGCGGGAGTTCTCCAAGCCCGCCGTTTCAGTCATCAAGCATAATAATCCCTGCGGCTGCGCCATTTCGGAGTCAATCAGTGAAGCGTATGTGCAGGCTGATGCCTGTGACCCGGTGAGTGCGTTTGGATCGATCCTGGGATTCAACCGCACTCTCGACCTGGCCACTGCCGAGGAACTTTGTGCTCCAGGACGATTCATCGAAGCGATTATTGCCCCCGGTTACGAGCCAGATGCATTGACCATGCTCACCTCGGCACCCAAATGGCGACACAGTGTTCGCCTCTTGAAGAGCCCCGCTCTCATTGATTCACGCCCTCGGCAACTGGAGTACCGCAAGATCACGGGAGGTCTGCTGGTTCAAGAGCAGGATGATCGGCCTGAACAGACTCATGAGTGGCGTGTAGTGACATCAAGAACCCCCACTGCGATTGAACGGGCAGATCTCGAGTTCGCTTGGGCCGTCTGCAAACATGTGAAAAGCAATGCGATTCTGCTCGCCAAAAATGGAGCCAGCGTCGGTGTGGGAGCCGGCCAGATGAGTCGCCTCGATTCAGCCCGGATTGCCTGCGAAAAAGCCGCTGATCGATCACGAGGTTCGGTCGCGGCCTCTGATGCCTTCTTCCCTTTCCGCGATGGAGTCGATCAACTGCATCATGCCGGGATTACGGCCATCATTCAGCCAGGCGGCTCCAAGCGAGACGAAGAGGTCATTGAAGCCTGCAACGAATATGGCATTGCGATGATCTTTACGGGCCGTCGTCACTTCCGCCATTAGGCAGATCGTCAATCGTTCGTCAAAGTGAATCGACCTGATGAATACGCAGTGGCGTCGGGGGCTGCTCCATGTCATTTCGTCGAATGGTGCGACGCTTGGCGGGTGCTGGAGCACCCAGCCATTGACGGCTGAGTTTAAGCAGATGTGTCGAGAGACGGGGGCTTCGAAAATTCGTCAAACGACTCGTCCAACCAACTCTGGCTCCCCAGTTACCGACACTCGACAGGAATTCCTCACGAAAGAGAGCCGTATCGTCCCCATATTCGGGAAGCTCCAGCAGAATCTTCCCCAACAGCCATGATCTGGCAGCCTGCTGGCTGGCTGATCGTGCATGAGAAATTGCGAGCACTTCATATCGGCCTCCGTGGTGATGCCCAATCACGACGGCCTCGATCAATTTACCTCGACTGGCCACTGCAAGATCCAGCATTCCCAGCTTTGCAGCCCCTTCGACACAGCCTCTTAAGTAGGGCACGATTGAATCATCAAACTGGCTCTCGACACGTTCCCAAAGTTGACGGGTCGCGAGTGTGGATTCTTCCGGACGATGCCGCTCGATTTGCAATGAATCCTGGGCCGCTCGACTGGCTTCAATGATTTCAAGATCGCGATGAATATAGTTCGCCCAGTGTTGGTAACAATCGGTTGAGAATGAGGCAAATCTTTGCCAGCGAGTATGACTGACTGGTGTGCGTGCCAGTCGGCAGGCACTCAGGCATCGATCCAGCATTCCGAGATCATCCGGGAGATACCGCAAGTCGAGAATATCGAAGTCATTCGACCCGTGGAGAGCTCGAAATGTGGGAAAGAGTGTGCTGGTGATATTCCTGCCAATCGGTCGATATCCGACCCCCCAGCTATCCAGCGGCCATGTCAGTAACCGGACATTTCCCCAGTGAGTAGGCACATTCTTAAGGATCAACGGCGCAAACCCAACGGGTTCATCACCGAACATGACGACATGGCATTCGAGAAACTTGTCGTGGCCAAAGCATTTCCAGTAACTTTCGAGCCATTCCAGAGACTGCGTGAACTGTGCCCGCGGATCTTCCTGTATCAGCCGAGTCCAGGCCTCGCGAAAAGGTTCCAGATGTTCGAGTTCGGTGACAGGAATCACGTGATACATGTTGCTAAATCTCCACGACACAAGGTTCAATAGGGGAGATCGCAAGGGGTGTACCAGAATTCTGGCCAGGCGATATCTGTTCGGTTACCTTTCAACACTGCAAGAATTGGATCTCATCAAAAGGCGAAATCCTGCGAATTGAGAGGTTTAATGTGCGTTTGATAGGGAATTCAAAACTCTGAACGGGTCTTTTGTAAGATGAACTGCATACCAGCATGTTGCCAGAAATCACCACACCTGGTGTGCATGTTTCAATTCAGCAACATTCGCCACGGTGTTTTTCGATGAAGCTGACTCTTGTTCAACAACCTGCCCTCGCATTGGATTTTTCACGATTCTTTGCCGAGTTTAGAACTGGCATGTCCATAGCTGATGTGATGCAGTTGCCCGTGTACGAAGGGAATCGCCGCTCCACAGCCCGGGAATGGCTCGCTTTTGAAGAGGGGAATCACGACTCCATCGAATTGATAGGAGATCTGAGCCGATGTGATGGATTGGGTCATCAATGGTCGCAAGGCGAGCTGGTCATCCATGGTCGCTGTGGCAGTTTCACTGGCTCAGAAATGTCTGGCGGCCGAATGATCATTCATGGCGATTGTGGAACTGATTGCGGCGCGGCCATGAGAGGAGGACAGCTCTTTGTTCTTGGTAACGCAGGAGATCGATTGGGTGGGCCACTTTATGGAGCCATGGCTGGTATGCAAGGAGGAGAGATCCTGGTCGCAGGAAAGACCGGGCGTCATACAGGTCAGTTCATGCGGCGAGGCTTAATCGCGGCGTGCGGAACAATGGGAGCTCAGACAGGCCACGGTGCCATTGCCGGTACCATTGCCACGATGAAAGGATTCGGACAGGCATCGGGGTTCGAACTTAAGCGTGCGACACTGATTTCGATGTCACCTTTACCAATCCATGCTTCAGCCGACGCGACTTCGGCACACCCGCAGAATGCTGCCGGTTCGTGGCGTTATGCAGGGCTGATTTCATCGAACTATTTCAATCTACTCTTTCGACGACTGAATCGGCTCTATTCGCAACTTGACCATCAATTGGCCGAACAATGGTCATTCGACGAACAGAAGCCGCCCATGTTTGATCGATATCTGGGTGATCAATTATCGATTGGTCGCGGTGAATGGCTGATCGCTCGTCAAACCTGATGGCTATCGAATGGCTTTGACCAGCGACCTGCGGTTCAGGTAATCGATCAGGGTTTCCGCAACGGGAATTCTTGTATCCATCACAATGTGTTCAATGCGATTTCGCAGGCACATCTGTTTGAAATTCTCAAGATACTCATTGAAGGCAGCCAGATACTCACGCCGCACATCTTCCGTCTGAGTGAGATATTCTTCCGGAAGTTCAAGCCCTTTGAATTTCACCATTCCCGTGAAGTCGAAAGCGACTTCATGGTGGTGAAGGACATGAAATAACACGACTTCGTGATTGTTATAGCGCATCCGCTGCAGGACAGGTTCCAGCGATTCGACATCTGTCAAGAAATCACTGAAGATCATGATGATTTCACGACGCGCAAAACGGCTGTTGAGTTGCGACAGGCAACTGGCCATATCAGTCTTGTCAACGGCATCGCATTCATCCAGATGACGGGCCATACGTATGATTTGTGACATCGAATTACCGGCAGGAATCGAGCCGCGAACGCGATTATCAAATGTAGCCAACGAGACTTTGTCGTTCTGCCGGACAATCGAATAACCCAGAGTCGTTGCCAGTTGTGCCGCGTATGCAAGTTTTTGTTCGAGACCGTCGCCATATCTCATCGAAGCACTGATATCGAGAATCAGATGGGCAACGAAGTTCGTCTCCATCTCGTACTGCTTGATGAAGTAACGATCCCGCTTGTAGTACAAACGCCAGTCAATGTGCCGGACATCATCACCAAGCACGTACTCGCGATGGCTGGCGAACTCAACAGCAAAGCCACAAAGGGGAGATTTGTGAGCACCGGCAAGATTGCCCAGCACCATCCCCCGCGGTTCAATGGTTCGATCCGCCACTCGACCGAGTGTTTCCGCATCGAGGTAGCGGGATAAGAGACTGCCAGCCATAGGCCATCCTCAAAGAAATGCCATTCGACGAACCGTTGACACTACACCGCGACGGCTGCTGGTTTGGAGTATTTTCGGTCAGCCGGGATCTCCTCGAGCAGCATCTCGATCAAACGATCGCTATTGATATCCGCAGCTTGAGCAGCATAATTCGGTGCAATTCGATGACGCAAAGCGCCCCGTGCGATCGCCTGAACATCAGCCGTTGTCGCATGATATCGACCGTAAAGGACGGCTCTGGCCTTTGCACATGTGACTAACGTGATCACGCCGCGCGGGCCGGCACCCCAGTTAACCCACTTGTTGACAAACTCGCGAGCCTCTTTGGAATTGGGCCGGGAACCGCGAACAAGAGCCCAGGCATATCCCAGCACCTGATCGCTGACAGGAACTCTTGTGACGAGTTTCTGAAACTCAACAATATCGGCGGCAGTCATGACAGGTTCGATGGTACCCATTTCACCTGAAGTGACTCTTCGGGCGACCTCCCATTCGTCGGCCGCCGACGGATAATCGACGCGGATATGCAGCAGGAAACGGTCAAGCTGTGCTTCCGGTAAAGGATAGGTGCCTTCCTGCTCGAGCGGATTTTGAGTGGCCAGGACGAAGAACGGATTGGGCAGCTTGTGGACTTTTCCACCCGCAGAAACCTGCCGTTCCTGCATGGCTTCGAGCATCGCGGCCTGTGTTTTGGGAGGAGTTCGGTTGATTTCATCCGCAAGAATCATGTTGGCAAACAGTGGCCCGGGCAGAAATCGATACTCGCGCTCACGCGTCTGCAGATTCTCCTGAATGATGTCAGTCCCGGAGACATCGCTGGGCATTAAATCGGGAGTAAATTGAATCCGCTTAAACGACAGATGCAGGGCCTGTGCTAACGAGCTGACCAGCAGGGTTTTGGCGAGACCAGGCACCCCTTCGAGCAAGGCATGCCCGCGTGCAAAGATTGCCACCAGCACCTGCTCAATGACATCACCCTGCCCCACGATCACCTTGGAAAGTTCATCACGAAGTTTGTTATACGACTGCTCACAGCGCTGCACGGTGGCAAGGTCATCAGAGTTCTGGATTTCACTCATGCGATAAGGCCTTTGATTCTGTATCCGACAATCTGGTGTTTGATGAAATGCACGGTGGGAAACGGCCAAAGAGTCAATCAGTCCTTACTCTCGAAGTAGCGTTTCAGCTTTTCTTCGTAAGCTCGCGGAGCTTTCTGTTGACTGTTTGCTCGAATGGCATTTCTCAATTCCGGGGGAAGCTTGGCAAACCACGGTTGCTGTTCGACGGGTCGTGTTCCACCTGAACTGTCGCCTCCGGCCACTTTCCCTGCCTGAGTGGGAGGCACTTTTTCAGCATCAGTGGGAACTTCTCCATTCGCCTTGGGGCCTTGATTCTGAGTACCCTCCCCCTGTTGTACCCCTTGAGCAGAAGTGGATTGCGCGGAACTGGCATTCGAAGCCTGGTTCGACATGGCTGCTGATTCAGGGCTGGGAGTTCCCGGAGCATCTCCGGTGGCTTCAGCCAAAGCACTTTGACTGTCATTCATCGCTCCCGATTCAGCAGACGCCAGATCGGCGAGAGCGGCATTCAAAGCTTCCTGGGCTGCACTCCCCGCCATCATGCGGGCGGTGATTTCTGGTGAAGAGGGTACGAAATCACTTCCCAGATCATTCGGATAAGCACCTTCGGTTGAAGATTTCTCAGAACCTTTTCCGGGAGCCCCCTGTGATTGAGCCGGGCTGGCTTTCCCGGAGTTTTGACCTGGAGTCTGGCCACCGGGACTATTGTTCTCGCTGGCAGAAGCCTGAGCGTTACCAGCATCCGCAGGTTGACCAGCCGATGAATTGTCCGCAGGAGAGGATGGCTGATTCGAAAGTTCACCAGCAAGTTCTCCCGCGGATTTCAAAGCTTCTTTAAGTGCCGAGTTCCCGACCGCCTGCTGTCCAGATAACCGAGACACTGCTTGACCAGTGGCCCGCTGTGCCTGGGCAAATTTTTGAGTGGCTTTGGCCAATTCAGCCGCGTTCATACCAGGTGAAGCAGAACCTTTCTCTGCCGCCTGTTGGGCCATTTGCCGCTGATCATTAATCTGCTGGGCAGCCGCCTGTTGGGCTTTGGACTGGTCAGCAATCGCCTGAGCAATGGCGGCTTCCTGCCTGAGTTTCTGCTCAGCCGCAGCCAGATTCGCAGCAGCTCTCGCCAGGTCGGTTTCTACCTGATCCCGTGTTTGTGCCAAAGCTTTAGAATCGGATAATGAAGGTGAATCTCCATTTCCTTCCTGAGGCATTGCGGCCTTCGTCGAACTGGGTTGACCTTTCGAGGTTCCCGTAGCCTCCTGATTCGCTTTTGATGAATTGTCTCCCTGCGCGCTGTCGCTATTCGATGGATTGGATGGCGATGAATTGGCACCCGGTTGTGAGGTGTCTGCAGAAGCTGTTTGCGCAGATTTCTGGGGAGAGCTGGATTGATCAGCGCGATCTGTACCCTGAGTCTGTGCCTCTGGGCCTTCTCCCTTTGAAGCCATGGCTTCACGCGAAGCTTGTGAAGCAACTTCGTCACTTTCATTCGCAGCTTGTGCCAATGCCGCCGCTGCCGCTTCATCGATTTCAGCAGCTTTGGCAACAAGATCACCGGCCTGATCGGCCGTCTTGGCCAGTTGACTGGCCTGTTCTGCCATGGCCTGTTGGAGCGCCTGCTTCAACGAACTTTGAGCTGCTTGCAGTGCAGCCAAAGCTTCCTGCTGATTCTGGGAAGCGGCCGCTTGATCACCCTCTTCAAGCTGACTGGCAGCTTTCTCACCCGCAGCTTTCGCTTCTTGCAGTTCCTGCATTGCCGCTTGCGGTGCAGCGTTCATTTGGTCGCCAGAATTGGCGGCTTTTTGTACGGCTTTTTGCGACGCCTCAATAGCACGATTTGCCGCTTGCTGATCCTGTATGTTACCGCTGTTCGCTGCTTGACTTTTACCCGTTTGTTTTTCAGCGGCCTGATCGCGTGAAGCTTGTGCCTTTTGACGAGCGGTCTCTTGTGCCTGCTGCATCTGCTGGCTGGCTTTCTGCTGTGCTTCAGCGGCCTGTGCCGCTTTCGATGATGCTAAAGCCTGTGCGGCAGCTTCCGCATTGGAAGCTGCCTGAGAAAGTTGTTCCTGCAGGCCAGTTTCCATCGGAAGTTCTTGAGCGACACGACTGGCTGCCGCCTTGAGCTGATCAGCAATTTCCTGCTGTCTGGCCGCCTGTTCGACGCGATCTGCCGCTGTGAGAGCGGGGGCAGTCTCAGTTTCGGATCTGGAAGTCGCCTTGCTGGCGGGATTGGCCTCGCTGGCTTTCTGCATGGCTTGTGAAAGTTGATTTAATTCCCGTTCGACAGCACTGGCTGTCGCCGCTTCTTTCAGACCACTGGCCTTCAACTGAGCTTCAACGGCATCGCTAAGCATTTCCTGAGCTTGAGCAATCTGCTCAACAAGATTGGAACGAGCTTCCATCTCCTGGGCGAGAACCTCTTCAGCAGCGGCTTTGACCTGAGCAGCTTCATCAGCAGCCTGTTCACTCAACTTCGCGAGAGCTTCTGCCTTTTTCTGGACATCATCTCGTAAAGCATTCGCCGCTTCTGCAAGTTTTTGGGCAGCGTTTTCAGCGGCCTTTCCCGCTTTCTCGAGTGACTCTTTACTGGAAGGATCGTTCGAGCTTTGACTCTTAGCCTGATCGAATTGCTCCGCCGACTTCTGAGCAGCAGTCTGAGCTTGCATGAGTGCCGCTTGTGAAACAACATCCGCTTCCTTCGTTGATTTTTCAATCAAATCGGCGACATCGGCGACCTCTTTCGCTCGCTCCGCCAGTTCTGTTGCAGCCTGCCCTGGCTCAGCTTCAGAGGTCTTGGCCAGATCCTGTGCTTTCGCTGCGATGGCACGTTCTTCTGAAGCAGCCCGTTCCAGAATCTCGGCAGCACGGGCGAGTTCTCCGATTTCCAGGGCAGAAGCTTTTCTCTCGGCGGCCGACTTTTCCCGCTTGATAGTGGCCTGTGCTAACTCCAGAGCACTCTTCGCCTCAGTGAGTTCTTCGGCGTTGAGCTCGTCCGCTGGTTTGGCGGCTGCGGCTGTGGTTTCAGCAGCCATTTCGATGGCGGCATCAACATTCGGGGGTAACTGACCGATTTCCTTGGCCTGCTGTGTTTTTTCTTTCGCCTGAGCTGCTGCTTCCACTGCACTTTCGGGAGTTGCAGCAGGAGCTTCCGCGACCTTTTCCAAGGCTGTGTCAATTCGTGTTGCCGCTTCAGAAATCAGTTTTTCGGCCTGTTCGAGCCGGGCGACATCGGCTTTCAATTCAGCTGCCGCCTGATCAGTCGTTGAACTGGCGGCTTGACGAGTCAATTCCGCTTCAAGTGCCGACAATCGACCAATCACGGAATTTTGTGAAGCAAGTGCAGAGTTTGTCTCATTTTCCAGCAGCTTGGCTGTGGCTTCAAAAGCAGCCTGTGCAGCCGCTTCGACGTGCTCCTGTGCAGTGCGGGTTCCGGTGATCTCGCTGGAAAGAGCTGCCACCTTCTGCTGAAGAGCTGATTGCTGATTCACGATTTCCTCGGGAACTGGCTCGCCTTGATCAAGTTGGGCCACCTGATCCCGCAAAGCCTTTTCGGCAGCCAGCAGCTCTCTGACTTTTTCAATCGTCTGTTGTTCGCGGGAGTCGAGAAGTCCTTGAGTTCGTTCAATCACACGCAACAAATCCTGCAGCCCGGCAATGACCAGAACCTGCTGATGACTGGCGACTGCATAATCTGCATCGCGAAGATTTTTTTCGGCCTGATCGAGATGCTTGCCCACCTGCTTTTCTGACAAGAGTGCAATCCCGGCAGTCGCGCCTTCACCAATTGTGCCACCCCAGTTGCGGACATCTGAAAGTGTCCCCACAAGTTGCACAAATAAACCACCCACATCCCGCTGATCTTCGCGAGTACGAATGGCCAGGCTTTCCTGAAGAGTTTTCGATTCTTCAGGAATACGGACGGTCTGTTCCTGCACTGTGGTCTGATGTTTGATGAGCCGCTTGACCTGCTCGGCCAGCTCTGCCGATTTGAGCCTGCGCAGAAGATTCTGCCGCTCGGCCGAGAGACGGATCACGATATTGCGAATGGTTTGCCGGGCTTCGATAAAGCTGGCTTCCCGTTCTTCGGGATTCAGATCCTGAGCGTCTGCCAATTGCTGAACAACCTGTGCCATCTCGGTATCGACAAGATTACCGATGTTGCTGTGCATCACCTTGATGTCGCGATAGACCGAAATTTCCGTAAGGCCGTTTTCTTCGAGTTGTCGAAGTTGCACATCGAGGACGCTGGTTAACAGGTCGCGTGCCATCGCGCGTGCACGCTGCTGATCATCCTGCTTTCGCCGCAGCATCGCGCCGTCGAGCGCAGGAGGAGCAGCGAGAGCCGGGGCTGCAGACCAGTCAGCGACGCCCCCATTACTGGCCACAACCAGCAAGAGGCCTAGGCCATGACGAACAAAGACGCGATTGAACAGTGACTTCGACTCGTTCACTTGGTACCTCCAATTCCCAGTTCGCGCTGGATAATGGCATCGAGTTGTCTGGCTGACTGCTGATCGGTTTCGAGTAATCCGGCGAGAATGCCACTTTGATCAGTGACCTGAAACGTGAGAGGCTCACTGCGTCCAACTTGTGAAGGGAGATCTCCCCGCTCGTCTTCCGCTTCGACGATGACACGCACTTCGTCACCTTTGTTCAGGCCCAGGCTCGTGAGATCAAGAGCTGTCTGCCCTCTTTGCAAAGAACTCTGATCCTTCAGAAGGACAGGCTGCTTGATCGAGCGTTGTTGACCAGATTCTGTGGTGGCTGTCACGTTCAGTGAAACTGTTTTGAGGGCGTAATCATCCGTCGCCCCCCAGGTGATGACAGGTGATGCCTTGGGAAGAATCAGTTTACTGATCGCCACTGCAGCGACACGCGGAGGTTTATCGAGCTTGATCCGCAACATCCCTGTCACAGGTTCTGCCAGTTTCAAACCATCAAGATCTTCGACATCCAACTGAAATGTCAGATTCTCTTTCAGAGCATCCAGCGGTGAACCCGGCTCTGTCATCCAGTGCGTAAAGCCTGTTGACTGTGAACTTGAGGAACTCGATACCTGAGACGGTGAAGTGATTCTCGTAGAGCTCTTATCGTGGGGCGAAAGTTCAAAGAGCTGCGCATTGATTGTCATCGTCACTTTGCGTAAAGGCTTGACTGAAGAAATGTCGAGTGCCACTTTTGAGCCTTCGAGGACAGAAACCTGCAGTTGCCCTCGCGCTGGTGGACGATTGCCCTCTTTGAGACGAGTATATTCCGGTTGGTCGACAAGAACGGTTACCTCGACAACGGGACGCATGATCAAGTCGATCATCAATGGCTGACTCTGGGTATCTCCAGCACGAACGATCCCTCGAACCGATTGTCGAAGTTCAGGAATCACTGCGCCAAAAGCTTTCAACTGAAGATCAGATATTTGGCTCAGGGGAGCCTCGGCATCAGCAGGCTTGTGATTCTTGAGGCCATCTGCTTTGAGTTCGACGATCAAGGATTCACCAGGAGCAGACTGCATCTCCCAGGTAGCGATCTGCGGATCTTCGCCGGAAGTCTGCACTTCGACGGCAAGTGCTTCTCCCTCCACAATACGGAAGAGGCCTTGTTGATCAGCCGTTTTTCCATTAACGCGAATCCCTTTGATCTGTGTGCGAGTCGGATAGCTCTCATGACTTAACAGGAGACGACTGAAAAAGACTCTTGTTGCGTGAGGAGCAACGAATGCCATTCCGCTCCAGATCAGAAGTCCACATGAAGCCGCCAATAAACTGTTTCGAAGAGGTTGCCACGAAAATCCATCGAAGACATTCAGTGAAGGAGTAAACTCATCGACATACTCGACGACAGCTCGCGCCAGTTCTCTTGAACCGTAACGCCGCTGAGCGGGGTTAGCGAATTGCAGAGCAGCGACCAGATCACTTTCGATCTCGTGCTGCTTTTCCACCTGCAATGCCAGGGATTCGAGATCTTCCCAGTTCTTCCAGGCGGGAATGACGTAGCGAATCATGAGCGCGAGCAGAAGCGTGGCCACAGCCAGACCTGAGACAAGTCTGGCAACCAACGACAAGCGGAATGAATAATCCACAGCAAAGAGAAGCAGGCCCACCACTCCTGCCAAAGTGACGAGGTACAACGTGGCGCGCAGCCCGCTGCGAAGCCACTTCCGGCTCTGCAAACGACGGAGTTCGTTCGTCAGCAAACTCAGTGGTGTTGCAGAATTTCTGACGGACACCGACGGATTCAATTCGAGAATCGAATCGTCACCGGGATGGGGAAAGGGAGTTGAACTCATGGCAGGTTCACCCCTTTTCTAATAGCCCATTCGAGGCTGAGTAACGTGACAATCAAACCGAGGCAAAGCCAGGTAGCCCAGATCGGAAGAATCACAACCTGTTGAGCCTGAAATTGCGGCGCTCTGATCTCTTGAGCGAGTTGATCGAGTTCGTTCAATTCGCAGGCTTTGCCACCGGTTTCTGTTGCCAGAGAGATCTGAAGTGCGCTGTTCCTGACGGCTGAACGTCGTTCGGCAGATGAAGACGCCACATGAAATGAGGTCGAAACCGATTGCTTCTCAATGGGGTCAAAGATCGTTAACTGGTGTTCTCCCCCTTGTGTCACCTGCAGCCTGGTTTCAAAGACGCCTGGCTTCAAGGCAGGAATCAATAGCTGCTGAGGTTCCAGGCCGGGAGTTTCCAGATTACTCAATTCGGAACTCAATCGACCATCAGGGATCTGGTCTGCCCCAAGAGGATTGAAGTTCTGATCGTACGCTTCGACAGTCACGACAATCTTTTCATCGGCGCGATAGCGGGATTTATCCGTCCGCACGACAAATCGTTTCTGATTACCGACAGCATGACTCAACCCTAAACGGTGAATGAGTTGTCCCCAGAATTGGCGGTAATAAGCCTCGCCATAGAGACGGCGCAGCCGCCACATTTCGTTATGGGCGATGTAAATCACTTCGCCCCGTCCATACTTGCGAATAGCAATTAATGGCTGATGGGTTTTTCCATCCGCACAAAGAGCCGTGGGGTGCTCTGCCAATACTGTTGTCGAGCGTGGTTCGACTCTCAAGACCGGCTGGTACCAAGGTACCTTGCCCAGATTTGCCCACGCCCGGCGATCTTCTTCGGCCGTTTGTCCTAACCGCATGAAGTCGAACTGACTGGCCAGTGGTGTCAGTTTCATTGCGAACTCCTCGCGATCATCGAGACGGCCATCGGGATCGACGACCACAGGGAGCATGTCGGCCAAGGGTGTTTGAGCCAATTCCCCCGGACCAAAACGAGGCCCAGCCATCACGACCAGACCACCTCCAAACTGACCGACAAATTCTCGCGTCAATTCGCAGAAGCGACTGGTCAGCGAGGCTGCCGGCATATCTCCGAGAAAAATCACATCCGTCTGAAAGAACTCATTGCGAGGAAGAGTGAGCGAAGGAAGGAAGAGATCATTGGTCTCGCGAACGACAGGATCGGCCGAGCGAAGATAAGTACGAAATCCCCGCATCCCCACGAGACGGTCTCGATGGAAGACTTCCTTGATGAACCGCCATTCCCAGGTCGGTTCGTACTCGATAAACAGCAGTCTGAGGAAATCATCGATCACGTTGACGTCTTTCGTGACACGATTGTTTTCGACAACTGTCTCACCAGGGATTGCCTCGACTTCGGCAACGAAGACCATCCGTCCAGCCTGATCGGGCAAGTAAGGAAACTCCACCGGGACACTGGCCGACGAAAGGCGAATCTGTTGTGACCCGATCAGACTCGGAGGAGTTTCTCCACTGGCAGGCTGCACACTCAACTTCACCTGAACTGATTCACCCTGGTTTTCGCGTTGCCTGACTGTCACCACGACCGTCGATGTTTCTGCCTTCTTCATCGTCGGAGGAACGAGCAAATCGACAGAAAGATCTCTCGCTGAAGTTGGCCCGACACCCACGGCATAGACCGGTACATTGAGCCGCCTGGCGCTGGAAACGGCATTCGGGCCAGAGTTCTGATCAAAGTCACTGACGACGACCAGCCCCGCCAGATGATCGGTCGAATATCTCCTCGCCAGATCGTCAATTGCTGCTCCATGGGCAGAAACCTCGCCCTTGGTTTCCCACAGTTTCAGTGAACTCATCAGGTGATTGATAGAGTCCTGTTCATCGCTTTCGCCTGAACCCAGGAGGCCAGCGAGAGCCATGGAGTTCTTTACGGCAGTCGAGTCTTTCTTTTCCGCAGACAGGACTCGCACACCCTGATGATCGACCATAGAAAAGAGTCGAATACGAAACTTCTCAGCCAGTTCCTGAACAGCCTTTCCACCGTCCTTCTCCAAGGCCTGGCGGACTCGTTCAGATCGAGACAATAGTGGCTGAGACGTGGGACCAGAGGCTTCGCTGGCACCAGTGCCTTTGGTCATGGGAACGTCTGGTTCCACCTCATTTTCGTCCGTGATTTCCATGCTTTCACTGCCATCCAGCAGCACCCAGAGCCATGGTTTGGGGTAACTGATAAACTTCAGCTCCAAAATCGGCTCTGCAAGAATGAGTACCAGTAAAGCCAGTACGAGAGCACGAATCGCAGCCAATAGCCATCTGGCCTTCGACCACTGCCCGCCTTGAAAACAGAGATAATAGAGACCACTCAGCATCGCAACGGCAGCCAGCAGAACGATGAGGAGCCAGCCATTTTCCTGCACCCAGGGAGCAGCGAATGAGATTCTCCCGCCGGAAAGTTCATTCAGATTTTCGATCCCCAAAAGCTGTCCCAACCACTTCATCATGGCTGCGCTCCTTTCCTTCCTGAGAACGTTCGCCGCGAAGCAACAAACATCTCGAGGAGCAAAGACGCGATCATCAATCCAATGGCCAGTTGCCATAAGCTCTGGCCACGATGGCTGCCACCCGTCAGCAAAGGTTTCTCCCCTGCTGCAAGAACACGGACACGTGTTGATGCAACCAGCTCGGCGAGTTCATCTGTCGGTAATGTTTCGAGACTGGATTCGATCGCAGGGGCACTGACAGCGACAGAATAAATGGCACGCTTCTCAGTCCCGGATGCGGTCGATTGATTACCTGTTTGAGAGTTATCGCCAGAAGTGCTCGCATCAGGAGCAGGATTTGCAGATGCGTCGCTCCCTTGTGACTGAAATTCATAGAGCCCCGACATGACTGGCCGTCGCACGATGTAGCCATAGACATCCGAACTCAAGGCCTCCACAGAGACGACATTGACAGATCCTTCGGGACGTTTGAGAAGCAACGAATCGCTGGTCGTGGGAGCTAACCACTGGATGCGGGAGCCGGCTTCAAAATTTCTTTGCGGCAATGATTGAGACGCCATCTGTGTGAGGAGTCGATGGTACATGAACATCGCTGGTGAAAGCCGTATGAGGTTCCAGTCACTGGTGATGCCGCTGGTGCAAAAGAGGACTCGCCCATCTTCGACTTGCCGCTCAATGAGAAAAGGCAAGTTATCCGTTGAGTACCTGGCGAGAACCTGAGGCGTTTCCCGCCGAGCCAACTGAGAAAGCCGTTCATCAATTTCTGTTTTTAATTGCTGAGACGATGCCAATAAGTTGCGGGACTGCGGTGCGGACGGTTGTGCCAGCTCCGTCGGCTTCTGTTGAATTTGATTCTGTAGGAATTGATCGTGTTCAGTCCGTTTTAACTCCGTCAGCTTCTGAAGTTCCTGGCGAAGTGGAGTGATGGGTGCTCTCCAGTTCCACCAGTTCGCACTTTGTGCAGCCGGCAAGCGAGACTGCTGATCGGCCGATGACCCACTCCCAAGGCCGGCCTTGAACGCCAATCGCTGTTGGACAGACTGCAGGATAGCATCGATCGATTCTTGACTGGCATTCGCTTTAACGGCTTTGAAAAACAGCACCGATTCAAAAAGTGATTTGATGGCTTGAGGGTCTTCGCCCTCAACCTGAAACAATTCGCTGTTCAAGGATTCTGAGGTGATTGCAAACGGCATGAGCTGGTTGGGCGATTCTTCCGGTGTTGTTCCGAGAAACTCTGTTTCCAGAGGGAGAGGCAACAGACCTTCGCCATCCAGCCAGGCATCTTCCATCCAGCCACGGGGATCAAATTCGCCGCCGGCACAAATCAAAAGAGGGCCACCTTGCCGGACATATTCGAGCAGTAATTGTGTTGCGACACCGGGTCGTTCAATCCCGGCGATAACGACACAACGAGCCTGGGCGAGAGTTTCCTGATCAAGCTCATCGATGCGACGCCGGATGACCTGATAAAGTGGACGATGTGCAAACTCCGAAGTTGACCTGGGGGCCAACAGATGCTGCAAAGCCTCGGTCTCGCCAATTTGTCCTTTGGCCGAATTGGCCTGTTCACCCCATTGATCGACAAACACAATCGGGACGGCTGTCAGCACGGGTGCCAGAATCGTACGACGATTGTCTGCCAGCAGAAGATCGGCTTCGGGAGTTTCGGAAGAGATTTCAAGCGTTAACTCGACCCATTGCGGACGCTCTGGATCGACCTGGCCATCGTAACTCCAGAAGAATTCAGCCTCGTATTGCTGATTGGGCAATAGAGGAATGACTTGATTGGCGACCTCCGTCCGGTCGGCCAGTAAGCGGGCATACACCGTTGTGGGAGCCTGATCGGCACCCGCTTCAATGCGAGCGATGATCCGGGCCGGTGTCTCGACACTGATCAAGCCATCTTCAATTGCCAGGCTGGCAATGTGCACATTCCCGGAATCGGCAGTTCCACAGGGAACAATCTGCACATTGGCTAACTCTTCAAAACGCTCCTTGAGTGAAGCATCTTTCCAGAGCGCCCCTTGCAGATCGGAAAAGATCACGACCCGCTTGACGGGCAGATCCGTTGACGTTCGACTCGCTTCCAAGGCGAGTTCGGCAGCTAAACGTGGTGAGCCAATCGTATCGGCCACTCGTATCTGTTCGATCGCCTGCCGGGCATCATCCATCGAGCGAAACGGATCTGTCGGCCAGGAGTCAGAGCTTCCCGCCAGTGGCAGGACGGTCGCACGGCTTCCGGGTGGTAAACTGCTCAAAAACTCCAATGAAGATTTTCGAGCAGCATCCCAGCGTGTTCCACTGATGACACCCGCTCCCATACTCCGACTGTTATCGAGTATCAGGATGGCATGCACAGGATTCAGTGAGCTGGCGAGACCAGCGCCTCCTGTGTTCCCGGCTCCCAGGCTCCACCACAACCCGAAGATGGAAAACAAAGAAAACAGACTGACAGTGGCAGCAACGGCCCGTGCTTTGAATCCCTGGTTGATGACCATGGCGGCCATGCCTGCCACGCCAACCAGACCTGCCACGACGAAGAAACTCGTCACCCAGGCAGAGCCGCCAGATATCCAGGGCCTGGCCAGGGCCAGACCGAGGCAGATCAAGGCACTCATCCGCAGAATCAGCAGCAGCCAGTCTCGTAAATGCAGAATTCTTTTCTGCCGCTCGATCGCCTTGCGGAGAAAATCCATAGCTGCCCACTCGACCTGTCGAAATCGACGGCGATTGAACAAATGGATCAGCAGTGGCGACGCAGCAGCGACCAGACCAGCGATAGCGAAACTGTAGGCGTCAAAACCGAACATGTGAAAAACTGCTTGCCTTGGTCGAGTACCAATCCAGTCAGAGAGAAATTTCTGAAAATGGTCGCGGGCTTTACCGGGGCTTATTCGCCGCAGGTGGCCCGGATAACTGATCTTTCAAGCCTTCGATCTTCCCTTCCTGGAGAATCGGCAGATATCGATTGGGCATTGCCAGAATAAAACAGGCGACGGCCGTCCCGTAGAGTTGACCCTGCTTTCCATGCACCCAGCGGGTATCTCGCCAACTGCCGTCTTCACCGGGATTCTCCGGACGCTTGACCTGGGAAGCGACGAGATAATCTCGAAGTGCAGGATAATTCTTCTGCCAGTCGGCTCCACCTGTCTGATAAATGGCCTGGCCGACATAGTAGAGCGTATAAGCATCAAACGGGACTTCACCACTACCACGATTGGGGCGAATGCGACTGACCTCTTTCGAAATCTGTTCCATGTTCTTGGCAATCCGCCAGTCGTCGTATTGGCCAAACTCCTGCAGACAAACAACTCCACAAGCTGCCATCGCAAGCGTGGTACGATTCCCATCGTAAGTGAATTGACCAGGCCCTTCCTGAGCCTTCTCATCAAAGCCACGAGCACCATTTTCGGCTTTGTAATGATCTCGAACCCTCTGTATCGCAAGGCGAACAACGTCGTTCCGCACTTCGAAACCACTATCGACAGCACTTCGAAGTGCTTTGGCCTGCATCACGACCAGACTGAGATCATGGCCATGCTGCTGTCTTTTGGCGCGATAGTCCCATCCCCCGTCTTCGCACTGGGTATTCGATATCAGTCGTAACGATTTATCGAGCACACGGCCAATTTGCGGGTCGCCCGTCATACCGTAAGCCTGCCCAAGCACGAAAGCAGCCAGCCCGTGGTTGTACATATCGCGCTGGGCATCTGCGGAGTTGAGAAGCCCAGAGGGCTTGGCTTTTTTGAGCACATACTTGAATGCCCGATCAACGGTATCACCGTAGCGTCCCCGCTGTGGCAGGTGACCTGCCGCTAGAAACGAGAGGCCGCCTAGACCCACGAGACCAAGATCTTCCGACTCCCAGTTTCCTTCGGTTCCCTGATTTCGAGCAAGCCAGGCCAAACCTTTCTGAAGTGCCGCTTCACTGTCTGGAGTCACTTCCCATCCGGGGATCGGCTTGCTGGAACTGACTTGATTCGCCCCGTCCTGAGCCATCGCAAGCCGCTGACCAGCAACATCAAGACCTCGATCTGCCAACAGCAGCAAGACAACCATACTCCAGCAAACTCGCCACGATGATTCATGGTTGTGCGGAGTTCGATTTCGAAAAAGCAGCAATGTCCAGCATCTGGCAAGATTCATAAAAACTGCTTTGTTACATTCCGTTCCGAAAAACCGGGAAGCCAATGAATTTCGAACTTTTAGTCAACCTGAGGGATTGCTCACTCGAAACAGCCACGCTTCTCGCAATGCATTCCAGATTCTCTGGCTGGAAAACTGAATAGTGAAGCGAATGTCTACAAAATCAAATCTGTCAGAAATGAAAGGAATTCAGAACGGCTGGCCATCAATGTTTCAGAACATCATCAAATCCGCCATTCTTCGACGGGTGACACTACAACACATTTGTTGCCGTCATTGGGGTTGGTTACGTCGGAATGAGCAGGAAATGCGAACTTTTTGTCATTTGTCAGTATGGATGACAATTCACGGAAAAGATGACCGCTGCGACATAGGAATCGCAAACAAAGAATCAGCCCGCATTATTCACGCTACTCAGGAAGTTCTTTTCCATTGGTTTCGGGAGCGAACCAGATCAGGATCGCACCAGCGATGTAGACCAGACAAATGACACTGCACGCGACGGCATATCCTCCTTGAACACCCGCAAGAGTCTGCACGTCCTTGAGAAGTGCCAGCAATGCACCAATCTGAAGAGCTCCAATGGCAGCGATGACACGCCCGAAATTGAAAGCAAAGCCCTGACCTGTCGCACGCAGCCTCGTCGAGAAAAGTTCCGGCAGATAAAGCGGGAGCCAACCATAGAACGACGCCGTCATCACTCCGAGAATAAACGAGGTGAACAGAAACATCGGGCCATACTGGTTTTGCAATTGGTAGAAACCCAGGACAGAGAGCAGCGAGAGGATGCAAAGGGAAAAATAGCTCACGCGACGCCCCAGCAGATTGCCAAAGTAAGCGGCGAGAATGGTCCCTACAATCGCTCCGGCCGAAGTTGTGAGTTGGGTGTACTCCTTGGGATGTTGCCACAACAGACCCAGCTCTGTGCGATCAATCCCTTGTGTCAGTTGACCGGCCCAGGCCATGGCCCATTGTGTGGAGCCCCAGGTCCCCAGAAGTGCCACACCACTCAGGCCAGCTCCCAGCAGCATTCGTTGAATCGGAAACTGTAGTGGCGGGACACGCCCTAATGCACGATCCCGCTGCACAAATCGAATCGCCGGGAAAAGAAAGCCCCCGGCAGCAATCACCACACCCGCGACAATCCCGAGAATCCGCAGCGGCATGATGATGCCCGGTTGGACACACATGGCAATCACGAGTGCCGGGCCTGCCGTACCGATGAGAACACCCCATAGATCGACAGAGGACATGGAGGACGTACTGCCACCCGCTTTCTCTTCCAGCCAACGTTCAGATTCAGGGACGAAGATCCGAAAGAAGAACGTCAGGACAGCCGGTAATGTGCCGAGCATCATCATGATCCGCCAACCATCATAGGCCACAAGCATCTGAACAGTGGCTTCCGGTAAGCCTGCCCATAACAGGCCGCTCTCCAGCGACTTAATCACCTGGGTGAGCAAAATTCCGACAATACCAACGAGAAAATAACCGGCATTGGCAGCAGCACCAATGAGCCCCGCCATAAGTGCCCGTGAACGATTGGGCCAGACTTCCATGACGAGTGCGACCCCCAGCGACCATTCGCCACCCATGCCCAGTGCTGCAATAAATCTCAAGACCCCCAGTTGCAAGGGAGTCTGGGCGAAACCACAAAGTCCTGTGAAAATGGCATACGTGAGCACTGAAAGACTCATGGCGCGGACTCGTCCGACGCGATCACCCAGCCAGCCAAACAGCACACCACCAGTGGCCGCTCCCACGAGAAAGACGGCGATGATCATTCCAAAAACGGGGCCAATCAGCGCCTCCTGTTCTTTGGTGGCAATGAGCGGGATGCCCAGCAGATCCTGAACCGCCCGGCGGCCCACCATCGAAAAGACACCCATTTCAGCGCCGTCGAACATCCATCCCAGAAGTGCGGCTGTCAAAGCCATCCACTTGCCCCAGTCATTCGATTGAGACGAAGCAGAATTGGCCTGAGATACAGCCAGAGGATCATGACTCATGGATGGTCTTTCAAAGATTTCACATCAGCGAGGATGATTGTTGATGGTCGGCAACTCATTCAGATGCCTGTTGCCGATTTCAAATCGGAGTTAAGTGATGTGATTCTGGCTACCTGAGTGAGCAAACGCAATTTGCAGAGGATTGAAAATGTCTCAAAACGCCCCTTCTCTACCAGTCCAACCAGCGATAAGCACCATGAAATCCTCATGTTTTGCATGAAGCTCATTGCCGAAACGAATCTATTGAATTGCCTCATCGCAGACCTCGGAGGACGCGAGCAAAGTGAGCATGCACACGGCACAAAGGGGCTCTCAAGGTTTGGAACGCGTTACTTCCGTATTGCCCCTGTTTGAGAGGCTTTGAGCCTCGATACGAATTCTTCATCCATCCCTGTTTTGTACCTTGCCGCTTCATCGAGCTGGTGACCTACCGATTTGGCGGGCCTCATGGGAAAATGCAGATGCGTTTCATACGCTTCCCAATCAGTCATTGTGGGTGGCTTGAGTCGGCGCAACCATTCGAGACCAAAACGCACATGCTCGATTTCATCTTCATGAATCCTCCGCATGATCGCAGCGCTTTTGAGATCACCAACTGATTGGAAAACGTCTTCGAGTTCCAGACTGTGATCAAGATTGCAGCCTTCAAATGTCAAAGGGAGCCCAGCCAGATAATCCATCACGGATGTGAAGGTCATGGCCTGCCGCCAGATGTACGAGTTCACGGGTAGTGATCCAAACTCGATCCCGAGAGCTTTGCAGCGTTCCATGTGCATGCGGGTGTGCCGCTGTTCGTCTTTCATGACTTCTGCCAGCCCCAGGCGAAACTCAGTCGGTGCCTCGGGAAATGCGAGCAATACCCACGCCATGACTTCGAGTGCCTGCAATTCGTGATTGGCCATAATATGGTGGGCAATTGCGCGTTGAGCGGGTTCAGAAAACCGAGGAATGGCTGGCATGGGTGGTGCCGTCCGCCGGGCACCAAAAGTGAGCTTCTCTTCGCGAGCGGGAAGTGTGAGTTTCTCTGCCAAGCCGGGATTCTGATCGGTCAATGACTCCCGAATGGGCTGAATCTTCTCCATGCAGGTGGGTGACTTCAGCACCTGTTCCGCAAACTCACGAAGTTCCATGTCCTGAATGTTCCGAAAAGACAGATTAGCCCTGTTTCAGCAAAAGCGTACTCATATGGGCTGACGGGAAGATCCTCGAAGATACTGGGAAGCTCGAAGGCCTCAGCCTCGCCCTCCTTCACAGCAGGTTTCGCAGATTGCATGACATTGCGAGCAAATGAGTTTATGCCGGATTTCCATCAGTTGACCACCGCAAACCGGGCAACCTGGGGAGCAAACCGATGCGTGAGCATGGTTCACTTCCTGCTCCTTGGTGGCTGTGCAGGCATCGAGGTTCCCGTGAGGTGCGAAATCATAGGGCTGGATCGGCTGTGAACTCATGCGACGTTCCGTGGATCGAGGGGAGAGCATGTCAAAAGATCTATCAACCAGAATTCGACTTGAGGAACCTAGAATTGTGGTGGGCGATCTCCGAGGAAACGATGATTGGCCACAGTCAGTTGTTGCAAACGATCAGCAAGATCTTTGGTCAGGACTCCGGGTGCATATTGCCAGATCCAGTTGCGAGCTGACGCGCCAAAAGTACCGGGAGTATTCATGCGGGCCGCAGCTGGCAGTGAAAGAAGATCTTGAAGCGGTACGATCGCGATGTTCGAGCGGCTCTTCCAGGCCACGGCAATGAGATCCCAGGCAATGTCTTCGCTCATGTGTTCCAGACGTTGACGCAACCGATCCATGCGATCGTTAAAGGGCTCGACATGAGACTGGAACCATCCGACCGTGGTGTCGTTATCGTGGGTTCCAGTGTAGCAGATCGACTCGGGAGGAAATTCTTGAGGCTGGAAAGGATCGTTCTCAGCAATCATGAACTGGAGCACCTTCATCCCTGGTAAACCGAAAGAGAGGCGCAGTTCATCGACCTGAGCAGTAATAGTACCAAGATCTTCCGCAATAATCGGGAGGCGTGTCATCCCTGCGGGCACCTTCAATTGCCGCTTCAGCGCATCAAACAGGCGATGCCCCGGCCCGGTAACCCATGTTCCCTGCTCGGCTGTTAAATGACCCGCGGGAACTGACCAATACGCTTCAAACCCACGGAAATGATCCAGCCTCACGAGGTCAACTGCTTCCATAACGGCCTGTAACCGCCTGGCCCACCAGCGGTACTCGTCTTCTTCGAGGGCTCGCCAATCATAGACCGGGTTATTCCAGAGTTGACCGGTCGCCGAAAAATAGTCGGGAGGGACCCCAGCAACTTGAAGAGCCTGCCCGGCTTCGTTGAGTTGAAAGAAGCGACGATTCGACCAGACATCGGCACTGTCGTGGGCGACATAAATCGGAACATCGCCAATGATGAGAATGCCCTTGTTTCTGGCATAGGCACGCAATTCGTTCCACTGCCTGAAAAAGATAAACTGCTGGAACTTGGCCACAAAGATCGGCTCTTGAAGAACCGTCATGGCCTCCGGGCCTGCGTAATGCCAGCGATCGACGAGATGAGTCCAGGTCGTCCAGGGGCGGCCTGCATTGGCACTTTTCAGCGCCTCAAACAACGCCATCTGATCGAGCCAGCCTGCCTGCGCACTGCAAAATGATCGAAAGGCCACCTGAAGTTCGTGGTCTTCGTGAAGATGGTGAAACCGTTCCGCGGCACGGTGCAGCAAAGGCATTTTCCGCTCGAAAGCCAGTTCAAAGCTGGCACTACCACTCCCGTAGGCGCCGGCAATCGCTGCCTGATCGAGTTCCTCTGGAGTGAGAAGCTCCTCTTCAACCAGCTTCTCCAGGCTGATCAGCAACGGATTTCCAGCAAATGATGAAGGACTCTGATAGGGCGAATAACCGGCATCGACAGGATTCAGTGGGAGAACCTGCCAGTACGACTGGCCGGCAGCAGCCAGCCAATCGACAAACTGATAGGCCTCATGGCCAAGATCTCCCGTACCAAAACGACTGGGAAATGATGTCGGATGCAGCAGCACACCACTCGCACGATCCATGAATCAGAAGTTCCTCAAAAACTTGTTGGACAGTATCCATTCACCAGACGGCATGAACGGCCAATCAGATATCAGACGGGAAGGACTGATCTCGAATCCATCGATTCCACGTCTCGAAACACATAACGAATGCAGGCGTCTTATGCTTTGGCCAACGCAGCCGAGACAATCTCGCGGGCTTCGCTGACAATCCGATCGAGATGTTGCTGATCGCGAAAGCTTTCGGCGTAAATCTTGTAGACGTTTTCTGTACCGGAGGGGCGTGCCGCAAACCATCCGAAATCGGTCGCAACTTTCAGACCACCAATGGCCGCATGATTGCCGGGTGCAGAAGTCAAACGCTGCGTAATGAGATCGCCCGCCAATGTCGTGGCCTGTACATCCTCGGGAGAGAGCTTCTTAAGGATCGACTTCTGTTCGAGTGTCGCTGGCTGATCAATGCGTGTGTATTCGGGCAAACCAAATTTCGCCGCCAGTTCGGCGAAGTGCTGGCTGGGATCTTTGCCAGTGGTTGCAGTGATTTCTGCGGCCAGTAATCCGAGAATCAGGCCATCTTTATCAGTTGACCAGACTGAGCCATCTTTTCGCAGAAAACTGGCCCCGGCACTTTCTTCACCACCAAAACCGAGGGAGCCATCGAAAAGTCCACTGACGAACCACTTGAAACCGACAGGGACTTCGACGAGATTGCGTCCCAGAGCATGAGCGACACGGTCGATCATCGCGCTGGAAACAAGTGTTTTGCCGACACCTGCAGTCGCCTTCCAGTTCTGGCGATGCTTAAAGAGGTACTGGATACAAACGGCAAGGTAGCTGTTGGGGTTCATCAGCCCACCCGTCGGTGTGACAATGCCATGGCGGTCGGCATCGGGATCGTTAGCGAAGGCAATCCCAAATTTGTCCTTCAAAGAAACGAGGCTGGCCATGGCCCAGGGGCTCGAGCAATCCATACGGATTTTTCCATCATGATCGACTGTCATGAAGGCAAATTGCGGATCAATGATGGGATTCACAACCTGCAGATTAAGGCCGTACTTTTCTGCGACTGGAGCCCAGTAATCGTGCGAAGATCCTCCCAGGGGATCGACACCGATCGAGAGGCCACTTTTCTGGATGACATCCATATCAATGATGCTCCCCAGATCGTTGACATAGGGAGTGATCAGATCGACTTCAGTCACATGACCAGACGCCATGGCGGATGATAAAGAGATCCGCTTTACGGCTTTGAGGCCATTGGAAAGAATCTCATTCGCCCGATCCTGAATGACAGAAGTGGCGTCAGTATCGGCAGGGCCGCCATTGGTTCCGTTGTACTTGAAGCCACCATCGTCAGGAGGATTGTGTGAAGGCGTGATGACGACACCATCCGCCAGACCGGAAGTTCGCCCTCGATTCTGAGTAAGAATGGCATGCGAAATGACGGGTGTAGGAGTGGCTCGATTCCTGGCGTGAATGACCGTCGTGACCCCATTAGCGGCGAGGACTTCAATGGCCGTCAATTGTGCGGGTGGCGAGAGGGCATGAGTATCACGGCCCATGTAAAGCGGGCCGGTGACTCCTTGAGCCGTCCGATATTCGACAATCGCTTGAGTGATGGCAGCAATATGTGCATCGGTGAAGGATCCGTTTCGGGAAGTTCCCCGATGACCACTGGTTCCAAAGGAAACTCGCTGGGCTGGATCGCTTAAGTCAGGCTGGCGGTCATGGTAATCCTGCAAGAGGCGGTCGATATCGACAAGAATCTCAGGGGGGGCTTTCTTGCCAGCCAATTGATGCAGACCCATGAAACCAGTTTCCTTCGTTGATTTTTTATCTGTCAGTCAACCCTGAATCCATGAGGTTTACACTTCACGCATCCAGCAGGCAAATCTTACTGCGTGAAGCGTACCAGAAAACCATCGAAAATCAGATGACATCTTCAAAACTGAGCGAAAACGCCATTTTGGGAATGCAAACTACCGACTGAAACCAATGTCCAAAAGACGACCGCAGCCTAAATGCTGTGGCGTGTGATCATCAACAGGCTTTCCGTGCCATCCAACGGAAGCCGGGACGGGTTTCTCATCATTTCTTCACAGATCAGAGTTCTACTCTTTTCCGATGAAGCACATCTGAATTCAAGAGTCGCCAAATTCAAGAAGATGTGTGTCAGCCTGTGTGGCGTCGGTCATACGGGAAAGATGCGTTTGAAATCTGATGATATTGATTCGAGAAACCTTAGGTATGGTCAAGAGTTCTCAAGAACTACCGGCAACACCATCTGAACCATGGGGCAGCCCGGCCGGTGATGGACAAAGCAGTCATCGTCTCTGGATCTGGGTGCTCGTCATCGCCGTTGCGACGATTTTCGCCCATGGCCAGGGATTGGCCTGTGGCTACATCTGGGATGATGACGCTTACGTTGAACAGAACAAGACTTTGCGAAACTGGCACGGGTTGTGGCTCATCTGGAGCAGTCCCGAGAGTACACCGCAGTACTATCCGCTGGTTCACACGACCTTCTGGATCGAGTATCACCTGTGGGGTTTGTGGCCAGCCGGCTATCACGCGACCAACATTTTCCTCCATGCCATCAGCAGCGTTCTGATTGGCCGCCTGCTGGTTCGTCTGCAAGTCCCGGGAGCGTGGTTGATTGCGCTGTCTTTTGCTGTTCACCCGCTGCATGTGGAATCTGTAGCCTGGATCACCGAACGAAAGAACGTACTTTCCGGGGTGTTTTATTTCCTCGCAGCAACACCACTGCTCGAGTGCCTGGGGGTGCTGCGTACTGATGGCAAGCTCAATCGAGGACAGGTTTCACCTGAATCAAGTCAAGCATTGTTCTGGAAAAAGTGGATATTGGCCCTGTTGCTGTTTCTGGCAGCATTGCTCAGCAAAACGGTGACATGCACACTTCCTGCGGCAGCACTGCTTGTCGCCTGGGGAGTTCGTGGCAGACTGACCTGGCGGGATATGAAAATCATTGCTCCGTTCTTTGTGCTGGGTATTTCGATGGGCATACTCACGGCTTATCTGGAAGTGACCCATGTGGGGGCTACATCTGAGTATGTGCCATTGAGTTTCTGGGATCGAAATGTCCTCGCGGGCCGAATTCCCTGGTTCTATGCATTTCAGATTGTGTGGCCGCAAACGCTGATTTTCATTTACCCCAAGTGGTCCATCGATGCCTCCCAGCCTGTGCAATGGCTTTACCCTGTGGCCACGCTGGGAGTTTTGCTCGGCGCTCTACTCCTTAGAAAACAACTTGGGCGAGGAATGTTTGTCGGAATTGCGTTCTTCTTTGGCACGCTGTTTCCGGCGCTTGGTTTTTTCAATGTTTACCCCATGAGATTTTCCTATGTGGCGGATCATTTTGCCTATCTGGCGAGCTTAGGGATCATTGCGTTGGCAGGTGCCAGTTTAACAATCACATGGCAAGCGGCTGAGAGACGCTTCCAATGGCCTAGCGTCGTCCCTCTGCTGGGGATGGGGTTGATCGTGACGTTACTCGCATTTATTTCCCGTTCACAGACCGAGATCTACAAGGATGTCTGGACTTTGTGGAGTACGACGGTCCAAGCCAATCCCAAGGCGACTGTCGCACAAGCCAATCTGGGGAAATTGTTGCTGCAAAGAGGGGAACTTCAGAACGCGCTGGTGCATATCGAAGAGGCTTACCGACAGGATCCGATCCTGGATACGAACCTGCTCAACTGGATGACCGCCAAGATCCAGCTTCAACAGTTTCCAGACGTTCGTGATAAGCTCGAAGAACTCCATAAACGTCTCAACCCGCATGCTGAATTCCATCGTTTGATGGCCATGATGTTCCTGGGTCTCAATGAGACGAGTCGAGCCGAGCAAACCTTTGCGGAGGGAGTTAAGCGCTTTCCAGAAGATACTTCTCTGGCTGGCGATTACGGTGCTTTTCTGATCAGACAAGGCAAGTTTGTGGAAGCAGAGTCGCAGCTTCTTCGAGCAACTGCGATTGAACCATTGAATGGGCAGGCGTGGTCGGATCTGGGGATTTGTCTGATGCAGTTGAATCGACCGGATGAAGCACTGGAGGCGTTTCAGATGGCGACTCAGAAGTCGCCTTCCATAGCTGAAGGATGGAAGAATCTTGCCCAGTGGTACCTGCAGCATTGCCAGCCCGGCAAATCGCTGGAGACGATGCGGTTGGCCCATCAGAAGCTCCCCCTCGAACTTTCGATTGTTGAGGAGTATGCATGGCAACTGACTCATGGAGAGATGCCTGCTGAACAGGATGCAGCATTGGCCAGGCTAATTCTTAATCAGGCTCTGGCTGCATCTGGCGCGGGGGCACAACTCAGAAATGGTGGCCTGCCGACATTGTTGCGATTGGTGCAGGTATTCCTCGCGTCAGGTGACACGATCGCTGCCGGGCAGCTCGTCGATCGATATTTGAAGTTGCTTCCGGAAAATGATGCCGAACGATCCACCGTGATGGAGTTGCAGAGGAAGTTGCGCGGGTAATACTCCAAGGGCGGGCTGCCGCTCAACCGAAACAGCCTTTCCTGAAGATTTGAGCCCGTGCGGAATAGACTCAAGGCAATCCAAAAGAGTGCATTCGCTGGGGCTGAATGGCGACTTTCTGAAAATACGATTCCACCACGAAGACCTCGAAGTGTACGAAGTCAGGGTGAGAGTCTGGTGAGAAGCGTGTTGTGATCTGGGGCCAATAATGAGGTTCCATGCCCGGCAAACCGCCCGTGGAGCGCTGCTGGCAGGCCAGCAGTAGCACACAGCGGATCAAGCAATACAGATTGAGCCTCCCCATTGAAGACCACGCCCTTTGGAAGACCTCAGAGCGTGCCAACGAACCCGGAAGGAGCGAATCGTTGCCTCGCTCAAGTTGACAAAATCAGGCCAAAAGTAGGCATAAAATTCTGACAGCCAAAGCTATTCAGTCAGTTGCAGATAAGCTTCGAGGTCGGCGAGATCCTGGGCTGAGACACCATTGAGTAAGCCGACCGGCATCAGAGATGTCGTGAGTGGGCGGCGATTCTCAATCTCCTTCGATTCCACACGAAAAACCTGCCCTGTGGCATTTCGCATGAGCAGGCCATCAGTTGATTCATACACAATCATTCCTGTGAGTGTCCTTCCGTCGATATGCTCAATCAGAGTGGCCTGGTACCTTGAAGAAACATCGCGACTGGGATCGATCATCGCAATCAGCAGATCGTCTCGACTGAATCGTTTCGCGGCACCCGCCAGATTCGGCCCCAGAGCACTGGATGTCGACAGCCCTGCACCGGAGTGGCACTGCTGGCATGTACGATTGCGAAAGACTATCGCACCACGCTGTGAATCGCCCGTTAGAGTGCGGGCAATCTGCCAGTTATCGACCAGAGCCTTCTGCTCGGCTTGACCAATGTTCGCCAGACGTGTCATTTCCTCTGGATAGAGACGTGACAGGTATCGTTCCCAGGCCGCCAGTGCTTCTGTCTGCGGAACAAAGCCAGCTTCCCCTTTAACAAAGGAGTTTTCGATGTACTGGAGATTTCTCTCCAGAAGTGCGATCACCTGTTCGCGCAAACGGTATTCCTGAGCATCTGTATTCAACCGGCGCGCAGTGGCCAAAAGCGCCAGTTGTGTCGCAGCATCCGTCGCCGGTGTGAGTTGCCCCAGGGCTTGAATCGAAGCTGTATAGACTTCCCGTTGCGGGGAGGCCAATCCCTCCACAAAAAGTGATCGCTCGGCTTCTTCAGGATGTTCGGAAAGTGCAATCGTGGCCGGCGATTTCAATCGAAACTCCTGGGCCTGTTTGCGGATGAGTTCTCGAAGTTTGGGATCGTTCGCTGAGGCAAGCAGGAAGAGCACATCGCCTGTCCAAAGATAATCAGGATCCGTTTCAATCTGCTTCACGAAACCACCCAGGGCAATTCCAAACAACTCGCCGGGGAATTTACTGAGATAGAGCACATGATGAGACCGGCCCAGTTTGGGATGCTGTGCCATCACGACTGGCAGCATTTCATCAATGGCACAATGGGCCAGATAAATATCTCGGATGCGGTCGTTCCAATAGGTATCACGTGGAAGTTTGTGTGCCATGATCTTGCGATCAAGATCGAGAAACGCGCTGATGATTGCCTCGCGATGGCTGCCGGTACGAGCCACCCGCATACAGGCAGAAACCGCGAGCACGTGAATATCGTCGATCGGGTTCGATGTTTCGCTCAGTTGGCCAAGAAGCTTTGTGAGGACAGGCTCGTGGGCGAGTTCGATCATGGCGAGAACTCGTTCCAGTTCGACCTGATTACCCGATGTGCGGCCCAGATAGATTCTGGCGAGGTCAACTCTAAACTGATCGATCTGACGTTCGACTGTCGAGAGATTGGCGCCAGCAACATATCCGAGAAATGCTGGTGGAACATCAGTTGGCCCACCGACACCACCGAGAATTTTTTGAAGAAGTCGAATCGCCTCTTGTTGAGCTTCGATGTCGCTGGATCGTTCCAGAACTTTCAAGGCGACTGAAGCAGCGGAACTTTCGAGCCTCGTTGGAAGAGCATCTGTGCGATCGATCCAACCAAACGCATAAGCTATCGCTGCTTTGGGGCCGCGTTTCCCGGCTTCGCCGGCAATCTGTGGGAGAAGATCCTCAGGAACCCTGGCGACAACTCGCGCAGCCAAAGTACGCACGAGGCGATCAGAATGAGACAGACAGGAGATGATGATGGGAGAGAATTCTTTCCAGTCAGGATTCGATATCTGCGAAGCTTCGATTGTCAATAAGCCTTCAAGCAGAGACTGTTCCAAAAGGCTGCTCTCACGACGGCCTGCCGAAGACTTGGGTTCCTGCTGTATTGCGGGGATCACTCTCTCGATTGCCTCGACCGGTGGAAGGTCACCGTTTCGGAAGACTGACCAGACTGCCCGGGCTACGACAGGTCGACTGGCTTGAGCATCCGGGACAAGATTCAGCAGTTCGACGGCCTTCAGCCCGCCATAGAGTTCGGTGATGGCTTCAATGGCACGGATTCTCTCGGCATCCGATCTGGAAGTCTCCAGCGCTGCAGCCAGAAGTGCTTCTCGGCCAGCCATTCGCGCCAGTGGAATCCACCGCGCCCGCGACCAACTGCTTAAAGGTTGGGGAGCATTCAAAATCGCGTGCATGGACCTATCGACTGGCGATAATGCAGAGTCTGGCTGTGGCAAAGAGACGGCCTGCTTGGGCCGTAAGCGGTAGATCCCGCCTTGTGTGCCGCGACCACCCACACAGATGTAAATGCTCCCATCCGGCCCGACTTCCATATCGGTGGGGGCGAAACCAAATCCTGGTGCGGCAGTGAGAATCAGTGCGGGGGGCTGTGGTGCCTGGCGAGTCTCTTTGTCAGTCGCTGCCACCTGATGGGGAGATATCGACAAGAGTCGGCCATAGGTCCAATCGAGCAGAAAAAGGGTGTTACGCCATGATTCACCAAATGCGTCGTGCTGATAACAGAGAACACCAGTGGGGGAACCACGGCCTGCTGTGGCGAGCACTCGTGGCGAATCCAACCAATCGTCAGGACGCTTCCAACTGTTGCTTTCCCAGCCCATATGAAAAGTAGGCGTCAGCTCAAGCACGCGAGTCGGCCGATACCATGGCAGCGAAATGTCACGTTCATCATCGCTGTCGAACGTGACAGCCCGGCCATGCTGATCGAAGGCAAAGTCGTAGGCATTACGTAAACCATCGGTCAAGACCTCAGCGGCCTTCATATCAGGGCGAATCCGCATCCACACGCCATGAACGGGTTTGGTGATGGGAGAAGATTTGAGCGTGACATACCGACTGTCGGCCCGGGCCATGTTTCCGGCCAGAAGATACCACCAGCCATCGGCCCCTTTCTGAAGCGAATGAGCATCATGTTCACCACCAGTCTTGATCTGCAGGTAGACCTTGGCAGGGCCATCGGCGATATCGTCACCATCGCGATCTTCGAAGTGAAGTACGCCACGATCTCCTACGGCCAGGAGGTCTCGCCCATGATAGACCAGACTCTGAGCGCCATTGCGAGGCTCGCTGGCGAAGGTGATGGCTTTGTCTGCGACACCGTTTTGGTCTTCATCGATCAGGATGCGAATATAGCCTGGACCAGCGACAACGACCCGTCCCTGCGGGTCGATGGTCATGCAGTAAATGTCATGGGCCAGTTGATCATCGGCAAAGGGTTCGATCAGAAAGTCGGGATGCACCCGGAAGCCATGCATTTCCTGAAGGGGCTGTTTCGCGTCGTCAGCGACCAAGCGATGGGCAGAAATACCACTGCTGAAGGCCCATAAAAGTCCGAACAGGCACCACAGCGATCGTTGAACAGCGAGCCTTTGCAAAGCCATTTGTGGTCATCCTTGCCACATTGCCACCTGCGATTCCTGCTCCATCTCTGGCAAGAATCATTTCCAGAATAGTAGTGAGCCTGCGACTTATGATCCAGTTGAACTTTGGCAACAAGAGTTTCAACGAGCTTGATTGCTGGAGAAACGAGACCGCATGGGTTGAGTAAAACAAGAACCCCATACCTTGCATCGGCATGGGGTTCTCTTATTCAAAACACATCCTGGGCGAGGTGAACTACTCGAGGATGATGTCTTTCACCGTTTTGCCACTCGGGATCATGGGCAGAACATGTTCCTGATAAGGTGTCAGCACATCGAGGAGATAGGGGCCCGGGTAAGCCAGCATTTTGGCGAGTGCTGCCGGAAACTCTTTCTTACTCCGCACCTGACTCGCTTCGACACCAAAGCCCTTGGCGATCTGCACAAAGTTTGGATAGGTCTCTTCGTAGTGAGTTCCATCCCCGGCACCCACAGCTTCCGGGTGATCGATCGGCCCCAGATAGGTGTGCGCCCGATTCCCTTCATGGAAGCGATCTTCCCACTGAACCACCATCCCCAGGTGCTGATTGTTCAACAGGAGAATTTTCACGGGGAGTTTTTCACAGGAGAGCGTGGCCAGCTCCTGAACATTCATGAGCATGCAACCATCGCCATCGATATCAATACTCAAGGCATCCGGGAAGGCAGCTTGAACACCCATGGCGGCAGGCAAACCGAAACCCATCGTTCCCAGTCCCGAACTGCTCAGCCAGCGGCGAGGCTTGCTGAACTTGTAGAACTGGGCAGCGAACATCTGGTGCTGACCCACCCCGACACTGACGTAAGCATCGCGATCTTTCGTCTGTCGCCAGAGTTCGTCAATCGCATACTGCGGAATAATGAAGTCACCCGAATCGCGGTACTTCAAAGGATATTTGTCGCGCCATTCATTGAGCTGTCGCCACCAGGCATCCATCTCAGGAATGTCATCATCGCTCACCAGTGCATTCAGCCCATGGAGAACGTCTTTCACATTCCCAACAATCGGGATGTGAGCTTTTTTGTTCTTGTGAAGCTCTGAGGGATCGATATCGACGTGGATGATGCGGCCATGCTTGGCAAACTCATCGAGTTTCCCTGTGACGCGATCATCGAAACGCACGCCCAGCGCAATCAGCAGATCGGCTTCAGCGATGGCCATATTCGAGTAGGCCGTACCGTGCATGCCAAGCATATGGAGCGACTGTGGATGATCACCCGGGAAAGCCCCAATGCCCATCACCGTTGTGGCGACCGGGATGCCGGTTTTAAGGGCAAACTTGGTGAACTCTTCCGATGCATCCGATTGAACGACACCACCACCGATGTAAAAAATTGGCTTCTTGGATTCGCGGATCGCCGCCAGAATTTCGCGAATCTGAGTCGAGGTCGGTTTGCGAATCTCGGGATGGTAACCGGGCAGATTCATTGGCGGATCGAGATCAGGCTCCTCGTCGATCGTTGCGAGCTGAACGTTCTTCGGGAAGTCAATCAGCACAGGCCCGGGTCGGCCCGTGCGTGCGATGTAGAAAGCTTCTTTGACGATGCGTGCGGTATCGCGGACATCGGTAATCAGATAATGGGCCTTGGTGATCGCGCGGCAGATCTCAACGATGGGTGTTTCTTGAAACGCGTCAGTGCCTATGACTGTCGTTGGCACCTGGCCGGTAATGGCCACCAGCGGAATGCTATCCATCTTGGCATCGGCGATCGCGGTGACAAGATTGGTGGCACCAGGGCCACTGGTCGCCATACAAACGCCCACTTCACCGGTTGTGCGGGCCACACCCTGAGCTGCGAATCCGCCACCTTGCTCATGACGCGGCAGGATCGTGCGGATCTCGTCGCGGTGGAAGGTCAGTGCCTGGTGCAGCGGCATACTACATCCACCAGGGTAGGCGAAAATGACGTCTACACCCTGACGAATTAGCCCCCGCACCAGAATTTCCGCGCCGTTGATGGTTTGCGTTTTGGTCTGCGGTCGCTCGACGATCGCCACGATGTCGTTCCTTCTTGAGAATTCAGTCAGGCACCAGTTCAAAAATTGGGGCGGTGCAAACCCCTCAATTCATGCTTGGGACGTTCGCTATTAGTTCGCTGAATTAACTGCTTCGGATCCCAAGGCACTTGATTCTCTCTTTCGTCACGACTCGATGTGAAAGAGAAAATGTGTTGCAGCAGGATTTTACGCAATTCTCAACGCGAAAACCAGCACCTTGAGAACTCTCGGACTTTCGATACGACTTCACCGTCCACTGGCGAAGCGGACACCTGGGACGCCGGGAGGGTTCGTGGGACAATCCAATGGACGGTTGCCAGAAGGTCAATCACTGTACTAATCGCCCACTCACACGCAATAGACACGCAACACAACATCATGCGATATATGAGTTTATCGCGTGCCACGGAGCCTTGGATCAGCCGCATCCCGCAGCGCCTCGCCAATCAGATTGTAGCAGGTGACAGTGATGAAAATGGCGAATCCGGGGTACGTCATCTGCCAGGGAGCCTGCAGCAGGCGAGTGCGGCCTTCACTGAGAATTGTGCCCCAGGAAGGTGTCGGAACACGGACACCAAGCCCCAAAAATGACAATGAGCTTTCGAGCAGGATGGCTCCGGCAATGCCGAATGTGGCCGCCACCACCACTGGGGCTAAGGCATTGGGGAGGATATGTCGGAAGATCAGGCGAGTGGAAGAAAATCCAATCGACTGACCAGCCAGCACAAATTCCTGATTGACCAGCCGCAAAAACTCGCTGCGAACCAACCGGGCAACACCTGTCCAGCCGGTCAGGCCGATGACAATCATAATGTTGATCAGGCTGGGTTTCAGAAGAGCGACAATCGTTAACACGAGAAATAGTGTCGGGAAGCAAATGACCACTTCAATCAGGCGTGATATCAGAATGTCGACCCAACCGCGGAAATAGCCCGCCAGCGCACCGAGCACAATCCCAATCGACATGTAGATCAAAACCGCCACCAGCCCGACAGAAAGGCTGATGCGTGCTCCCCAGATCAGAAGTGTCAGGAGATCGACGCCATTATGATTCGTCCCCAGCCAGTGCGGGCGATCCCACGGCGTCGCGAGCTTTTGTGGTTCCTTGAGCGAAAAGGCGGGTGGCTGGGTCTGATTGGACGTGTCGTACTCATCGATGCCAAAAGGAACGAGCGGCCAGACAACAACATCGTAGATCACCGGCGCGGTTCGGGAGAAGTCGTAGGCCGTCAGCACACCTTGCTTGTAATTGGTTTGATCGAGTCGAGAGGGGTTGATTTCGACCCAAATCCCTGCAGCCAGTGTGGGAACGCCAGCCAGAACAAGCAGTTGCACCCAGCGAGGTTGTCGATAAGCGATTGACAAAGTGCGTGTGGCCAGCCACCAGAAAGGCCAGAAAATCGCTGCGGCAATAAACCAGAAGTCGATTCCATTCAGTTGAGCGAGTGCCGGGAAATACCAGCGGGAAAGAAGTGGAGGCAATTCGCTTTTCTTCAGCGTTTTGACATCTTTGAGAAGGGCCTGAATTCCCTGAATCAGTTCTGGCGGCAAGGCCGAGGCCTGGTCGGAAAACGAGCCGAGGGATTTCCGCAAATCCTGAATCCGTTGAATTAGACCTTCAAATTGCTGGCGGGATTCTCTTCCTCCAGATTTGGAAACATCAATTTCTGCGGAGGCTGTCTCCAGCAATGACTGGGCCTTTTCCAGAACTGGATAGACCTTTTTTGCCGCCCCACTCTCCTGGCGACTTTCACCGTTGGCCATTGCCATCAGCGATTCCACAGTCTGAATCAACTGCTGGAACTCGAAGCGGTTCACGCCGCGAAAGGCCATGGGCCTGTCATTCGCAATGAACGGTGCAAAGACCGCAATCATGATTTCGACAATCATGAGAATTGCCGCAAAGACTGCGAGTCTTCGTTTCTTGAACTCGCGCCAGATCTGAGCCGCCTGCGACTGTTCATTGCGAGAGGCTTGAGCACCCGACGACGGAGTCGACTTGGTACGAAGAGAAGCCTCGATCTTCTCTCCAGCAGCAACTGGAGAGGCTCCATTCGCTGCTCCCAGTCCAGCCACCTGAGGCGAGGAAGGTGTCGTCGTATGAAGTGGGCGATCCGCAGCAGCCATCAGTTCTTGCTTTCGAACGAGACGCGGGGATCGACCAGAACGTACATGATGTCGGAAATCAGAATTCCAAAGAGTGTCAAGATTGCTGAAAGCATCATCGTGACGAGAATCATGTCGTACTCACGCGAAAACACACTGTCGATGGTGAGTTTACCCATGCCGGGAATGTTGAAAATGTATTCGATGATGACACTGCCGCCAATCAGAGCGGGAAGAAGTGAAGCAAATAATGTAATGATGGGAAAGAGGCTGTTGCGTAAAGCATGCACCCAGATGACTCGCGCGGGGCTGCAGCCTTTGGCTTTGGCTGTGCGAATGTAATCCTGCCGGACAACCTCCAGCATGCCGGCCCGCATCTGTCGACTGATATACGCCAAAGAGGCGTAAGTCATACAAAGTATGGGGAGCACCAGATGGAGGGTGTAGTCCCAAAGCCAGGGGAGCAGACTGAGTCGATCGGCATTGGGGCTCTGCAATCCGCTGACCGGGAGACCCAAATTCGATTCGAGCACACCCAGACGCAGCATTTCCGCCACCCAGAAGGACGGGAGGCTGTAGAGCACAAACAGAGTGAGTGTCATGATTCGATCGCCCGTGCTGTGAGGGGCGGTAGCACTGAAGATCCCCATGGGAATCGCCAGGAGATAGACCAGCAAAAACACGATCGAGTTGATCATGAGTGTGATCTTCAACGCCGGGATCAGATCGGGCCAGATGGAACCCTGCTTAGTGTAATAAATCATCTCGCCACGGAAGATGCGGCCCACAAACCAGAAAAACTGGACATACAAGGGTTCATCCAGTTTGAAGTTCTTACGGAAGGCTTTTTCCGCGTCTTCGGTCCCACGCTCGGCATTCATTCCACCCTGCGCCGCTGCAGCACCACCAAATCGCCCTGAGGCAGGATCGCCGGGTGTGGATTTAATGACGATGAATGACAGCACGAGAATTCCGAACAGCGTCGGAATCATCAGCAGCAGTCGTCGAAAGATATACGTCGCCATGCATTCCACACATCAGATGGTCGGACTATGAATTCAATGCCTCGGCAAGTCGCCCTGAAGACTTCACGAGTTCCTTGTTATTCCGACTTATGAACCTGCTCATCCTTCGGAACATACCACTCAGCGAGGTCAAAGCCAGGTCGCAGGCGATACCACTTCACCCCCCGGAAGCGTGTGTGATATGCCCCCAGATCTTTTGAGCAATAGAGGAACAGATAGGGCTGCTGGGCATCAAGCAGTCGATGGAGTGAATAGTTCAGAAGCGCCCGCTTATCGGGTTCAAGCGTGACTCGAATCTTCTCAATCAGCTCATCGGCCAGATTGTTCGCAAAAGAGCCGGCATTACTGCCTCGCGATTCAGGCGTAGCTCCCGAACTGTGCCAGAGCTGGAAGGGGTCACTCTCAACAGGCATGGCCCACGAGAGGGTCACGACATCGAAATCCTTGGCTTTGAGACGCTCGACAAAAGCCGCCCATTCCATGCGGGAAATCTGCATATCGATCCCGACCTGCTTGAGTGTTTTCTGCAGCAGAGCCGTACGGTCATCAATGACAGGATTGCCGGGAGGAATCAGAGCTTCGAAGCTGAGCTTCACACCGTCTCGGTCAAGAATGCCATCCCGATTTGTATCGATCCACCCGGCAGTCGCGAGAAGATCGCGAGCCGTTTCGGGACTGTAATCGACCGATTTGACCGAGTGGTCATAGCCAGGACCAAAGTAATACTGGCTGCCACTGACCATCGTTCCCAGGTTGTACATCTTGTTTTTCAGGAACGCTTCTTTTTCAAACAGCATAGCGAGAGCCATGCGGACGCGCTGGTCTTTGAAGTAGGGCCGGTTGAGATTCCAGCAATAGTAGCCATAGTTCGGGGTGTACCAATCGGCTTTGATGAACTTGTCTTTGAACCAGTCGGGCGGGCCAGCCAGATCCTTGGTGAATTGCTCGGGGTCCATCCGGTAATTGAAGTCGATTTCGCCGGCACGCAACGATTGCAGCGCGGTCGTATTATCGGGGAGAAAACGGAAGATCAGCTTATCAAGGTAACCACTCCGTTCGGGCAGCCAGTAACTGTCATTTCTGCTCAGAATGACACGATCGGTCTTCTTCCAGCTTTCGACCATATAAGGGCCAGTTCCCAGAGGCGTCTGGTTGTAGGCCGTGTCGAGATTAAAGAATTTTCCGAACCGTTTGCCGTGCGCACTCACTTTCTTCTGAGCATCTTCTTCCGCTTCGGTGAGTCGATCGAGAGTCAGCTCGTAGCCTGTGATCGCAGGTTCGGTGGTCTGAGTTTTCAATCGATTCTTGAAGAACTCAAATGGAGGCGTATAGAGGCCGATACCGGCACCAAATTCGAACGCTTTAAAGTATTGCTGCCGATACCGCATGCGAACGACCAGCGGCGAAAGAGCATCCAGATCGGTGAGATCTGAGTAATAGGTGCGAACAGCATCACAATCAACCGTGATGTTGTTCAAGACCGCGAAGGCAAACTTGAGATCGGTACTCGTAAAGGGAGTGCCATCAGACCATTTGGCTCGAGGATCGAGATAAAACGTCATCCACGTCTCGCGCTGAATATCCTGGTATTCATCGGCTTTGAGAACGAGCGATGTCTGGCCGGGCGGAAGTGCCTGTTTAAGCGGATTCTCTTCGGAAAGCGGAGTGACCTCGATGGCTCCATCGGCCAGTGGCTTCACTTTTCCATAAATCTCGCTCCCGGTCAGGACGCGGTACTTGCCGGGAATGATTCCGCTGATGACGAGTTCGCCTTGTTCGTTGCTCCAGTTGTGGTAGCCAGTGGTGGGCGCTCCCAGAATCTTGCCGATGGGAAAGAGGCCAACCCAGCCTTTGGCAATGGGCTGCCCTTCCTCATTGACCGTTTTGACAACGATCTTCATGACTTCGGGTTCGCCTTGAGATTCCTTTTTAGCTGGCGCCAGATACTCAATCTCTGCCGACGGTCGTGGAGTGCCGTCACCCATTACGAGGCGATATTTCTTACCGGGATAATCAGGCGAGAGCTTGACGGAATCTTCGATAATCCATTTGGTCGCAAGGTGAGGCACGAACTCGAAGGTCTCGTTGTCCTGCCGAGCCAGAGCTTCCTGGATGTATTGTCCCATGTAGGTTTGGACTGCTGACTGTTCGATGACAGGATTCAAAGATTTGGGCTCAGAATTGAACCGCACAATGACCTGATCACCTTTGACCGGCTGGCTGGGTTTATTAGCCGCGTGCGGATTCCCGACATCCACCGGAATGCCTGCACCCAGTTCCAGTGTTTTGCCACTACCGGCTTTGACACGAGGAATTTCGATGCCGTCGAGCTCCTTCAGAATGTCGACCCGGGGAACATCCGGATACTTGGCGTAGAGCTCATCAACTTCACGGATCAGTTTGGCTTCGGTCGACGAGGCGGATGTCTCTGCTGGCTTGGCCTCTACTGTCGTTGGTGAAGCCGTTGCTTCGGAAGCCGCGGGGCCTGTCCCGGGAGCCACCCTCACTTCCAGCTTCGACAATCGATCGGCTGCGGCAGCCAGTCGATCAGCCGCCTGTTCCATCTTGAGAGCTGCCGCAGTGAGTTTTTCGGCTGCTGCATCCCCCCCGCCCTGATTCGCAACAGGTGGAGACGATGTGATGAAACATCCCTGAGTTCCGATAAGCAGGCTGACGATCGCCAACCCACTGAAAGAAATCCTTCGTGCGGATCTCCGCATATCACCAATCTTTCGCAAGAGTCTTCTGAACAATAATGATCTGTGCCGAGCCAGAATTGCCTGTCGATGATGAGTCATCGACAGGGAAACCGGCCTGCCCTCGGTTGAATTTCTGGCCGACTACTTCAGTTCGAGACGGTAGGGCATGACGGTCAGCACGGGCTGATTCGCCAGCATGCGCATCAGCAATTCATCCTGCAGAGCGGGTTGAAGTGCTGTGGGAATCAGATCTTTAAGACGTTGTTCGAGACGGGCTTCCATGCGTGATTCAGCACCCATGGGGCCCAGCAACGATTCCAGTGGACTGCCTGGCTTGGGAAGTTCGAGGCGTTCGATTTTCGCGGGATTTTCGACTTTGGCCAGTTCCAGTGCCCCGCGGATTGCGTCTTCCATGGTGCCGATCTGGTCGACAAGTCCGATTTCGAGTGCACGATTGCCTGAGTAGATCCGGCCGCGGGCCAGCTTTTCCAGTTGTGCGACTTCCATTTTTCGTCCTGCCGCCGCCTTGCTGGTGAACTGCTCGTAAATTTCATTCATCAGCAGTCGAGTCGCTTCCCGCTGAGATTCCGTGAAGCCTGTGGTGGTTGAGAGTACACCGCTGTTCTTGCCGCGTTCGAGAACGACGACGTTGATGCCCAGTTTGTTGTAGAGTTTTTCGAGTGCCACTTTTCCACCAACAACACCAATCGAGCCTGTCACCGTTCCGGGGGCTGCATAAATCTTTTGAGTCCCCATCGCGATGTAATAGCCGCCACTGCCGGCCACATCGCTCATGCTGGCGACGAGCGGCTTTTTCGCCTTGAGAAGTTCCAGTTCGTGCCACATGAGATCACTGGCCAGAGCACTTCCACCAGGACTGTCAATCCGCAAAACGACCGCCTTGACGGTGTCGTCATCTCGCAGTTGGCGAACTGCCTTAATGAACGTCTCTGAGCCAAGGACTTCGCCCGAAAGGGGACTGTTCTGGCTGCTCCCTGTGGAGATCATGCCACTGGCATACAGAATGCCAACTTTAGGTGCTGATGACTTCCGAGAAGCGGGTGTCTGCCCGGAGAGTGCATTCATTAAAGTGATAATGCCATTCAGGCCTGAGAGGTCGGCGTCTGTCTTCTTGCGACCATAGTTGCGAGTGAGTTTCGCGGAAGTGACGTTGTGAGACTTTTTGATCACGTCATAAAGTCCAGACTCATACTGCACTTCATCCAGAAGGCCGGCGGATTTCGCTTTTTCGCTGGTGAAGACGGCGGTATCGATCAACTCGCGAACTTTGTCTGCGGGAATTTTTCGACTTTCCGCAATGGTTGACACAATCTGGGAGTAGACGTCGTCGAGGAGTTCATCCATCTCTTTTTTGAACTCGGGGCTCATATCTTTACGGGTGTAAGGTTCACCAGCCGATTTGAATTCGCCAATCCGCACGACTTCGGGCTCAACATCGAGCTTGGAAAGCATCTCTTTGTAGAACCAGACCTCAGCGCGCACGCCGGGGATCATGAGCATGGCAGGTTCCGGCATCACGATCTTGTCACAGGCCGAAGCGAGGAGATACGAGGTGGTATCGGCGGAATCGAGATAAGCCCAGACATCTTTTCCGGCAGCACGAATGCGGGCAATGGCCGAACGAAGTTCGTAGATTTTGCCACGACCGAGAGCAAGGTCACCAAACTCGAGGACCACCGTCTGGATCTCCTTGTCGGCTGCCGCTTTATCGAGTCGAGCAATGAGAGTGAATAATGTTTCAGAAGTTTCACCAAAGAGCCCTTCGAGTGGCGCGCCCTCGGTTAAAGCACCGGAAATCTTTAAATGAGCAATCTTGAGAGGCTTGACTTCGGCTTCCGGAACTTTTTTGCCTGTTGCTCCCGGACCTGTTTTTTCAGAGCCAGGAGTGATTGTGGTCGTGGCTGGAGTGGCTGGTGAATCTTCCGCTGGCTTCTCCTGTGTTGGCATTACCAGGGCTGTTTTTACCGGGAGAGGCTCACTCGCAACGCTTTGAGACGACTGATACAGACCACTCAAGGACAGACACATGGCGACGCCCAGAACCCGACAGAGAAACGAATGACTCAGCATAGAGACGATTCCTTGGCTCGTTAGAGAAGTCAGCAATGAGAAAATTCGCCCGATCTTCTTTCCTGATGAAGACTTCCTGCAGTTGTACGACAATATCATGCCAACTCGCGAAATGAACAATCTATTCGGACCTCTTTTCGCAAAGTTTTTCCTCAAATTGATTCGCTGCAACCCCCTCAGAGCCCGGGCATTTAATCAAACTCATTGATGCCCCGAGGAACACTGGCCGTTTTTCCTGACTTTGGAGAAACGCCGGGTGACCAATCACCGCCAGTGGATACCCTCTCGTTGCCGTACCCGTTTCGAATGTCGATTTCACAGAATGTTCGGGCTGACGGGCTGACACTTCTTTCATGAAGCCAACAAACTCAAAGAAATCGGCTTGTTTTGTGCCCTCTGTTCGGGCAAAACTCAAGAATTCGGCAGATCGATGAAGTTGTGAGTCGCGAGTGGTGGGCCGCTTCATCGATCATGACAAAGAAACAACGACATCTCCCCGATTATTGAAATGTGTTCAAAAGCACACTCTTTCAGAAATTCACTTCAGATGCTTTCACTCCGAAAGTCGATGGCAAAAGGGTTCGTTATGAGACGTTGGCAGCCGCAAACGCTTGCTTGGATGGTCGCACTGGCTCTGGTCTTCGGGATTCAGGCGCACGTCTCAGCACAAACGTTGATCTGGAATTTGCCAGCCGAGGGGAGCTGGGTTCGTTTTCAGGGAACCTTTGAGCAGACAGAAGCCAGGCCGGGAGCCGCTGGAGGTGATCTGGAATTACCTCCCTGGTCAGAGCAGGTGACGATCAAGGCTCTGGGATCAGAGATGGCCGAAGTGGCAGGCGAACAAAAGCCTTGCCGATGGATTGAGATCCGTATCGAGCGTGGCAAGGAAGTCGATGGTAAGCTGGATACTGGTCTGGCTGGGCTGGAGATCTACAAAGTGCTCGTCCCGGAGACAGCGATTCCTCAAGGAATTACGAATCAGGAAGGGATTCCTCTCTCCTTCCTGCCCGTAGTCAAAGGTTACCGCAAAGTGGGCAGCGGCGAGATCACTCCCATCGTCTCCCCAGCTTTGCAGCTCTATCCGCTGGGCGTGTTGGCAGGATATTACCGCACCATGACCGTGGGTAACGCTCCGGAGGATCTCTCCACCCCGGCAGGCCCTCAATCAGCAACGAAGTACGAAGGCAAACTCGAAGTCGAGCGAGCTGGCAGCCGAACTCAGGAAGATTCCACCATCTGGCGATCTGCCGAGATTCCGTTTGGTGTCGCGGGCTGGACTGCAAACGTGGTTCGTCAGGTCAAGGATGAACGAGCCCCGCGAGATGACTTCAAGACGGTGAGCACTGTCAAGTCATCAGTTCGCCTCTCTGGAACTGGAACGGATGCAACGAGCGACCTCCCCGATTCCAACTAAGATCAAACTCATTTTGATCCTGACATGGTGAGTCCGTAGCACTTGCCGATGGTTAAAGAATTGCTCATCCTTAGGTGATAACCTTTGAGTCACCTGAGGATGATTGCCTTTATGAACCGATATGCAGCCGCCTGGACGACAGAAGTTTCATTAGCTCGTGCGATGGAACAGGTTGCTATTGAGATTCAAAACCAGCTTGAGGGGCGACACCCCGATTTGCTGCTGGTGTTTTGCTCCCACCATTATGCGGATGCCTGGCAGAATCTGTCGGCGGGGCTCGTCTCCAAAACAGGTGCCAAAGTCCTGCTCGGGTGTTCGGGCGAATCGATTGTGGCCACAGGCCGGGAGATCGAAAATGGCCCGGCACTTTCTGTCTGGGCGGCCTCGTGGGACGGCGTGGGAATGATCCCTTTTCAGGCAACGTTTGAACGCACGCCGGATGGCATCGTCACTACGGGCTTACCACAGGGAGTCAATGGACTTCTTCAGGGGAATGCTCGCTGTGCGATCGTACTGGCCGATCCGTATTCCTCATTGACAGATCTGATCACAGATCATCTGGCAGAGGATTTGCCGAACCTGCCGGTCATTGGTGGTATGGCCAGTGGCGGTGGGCCGGGCGAAAACCGCCTGTTTTATGCTCACCAGGGAATTGAACCACAGGTTTTCGAAGAGGGGGCGATTGGAGTCATTCTCTCGGGAAATCTGACGTTTACACCAGTGGTCTCACAAGGGTGTAAACCGGTGGGAACGACCTATGTGGTGACGAAGGCCGATCGAAACTTTATCGTTGAAC
>VFQR01000370.1_pt1 | contig 70498 bp, 75 predicted proteins | sample 3512321 | NCBI WGS metagenome assembly VFQR01 (sample SAMN10412374, study PRJNA504923) | tailings metagenome | isolation source: Relicate 3 Philex TSF1 revegetated site | place: Philippines: Tuba, Benguet | collected 2017-08-29 | reverse complement strand
GTTTGGCACCTCGATGTCGGCTCATCACATCCTGGGGCTGGAGCAGGTCCCAAGGGTATGGCTGTTCGCCATTTAAAGTGGTACGTGAGCTGGGTTCAGAACGTCGTGAGACAGTTTGGTCCCTATCTACCGTGCGTGTTGGAAACTTGAGAGGATTTGTCCCTAGTACGAGAGGACCGGGATGAACGCACCTCTGGTGCACCAGTCGTTCTGCCAAGAGCGCAGCTGGGTAGCTAAGTGCGGACGGGATAAACGCTGAAAGCATCTAAGCGTGAAACCCCCCTCAAAACTAGGTTTCCCTTGAGAGCCGTAGAAGACTACTACGTTGATAGGCCAGGTGTGGAAGAGCCGCGAGGCTTGAAGCTGACTGGTACTAATCGCTCAATCGGCTTGAACGGTTATCCGTTCATGCACGGCGACGACTGCGTCGCCGTTGCCAACGCAATCATCGAACGCAAATAGACAATGTCATCATCTTGTCTTGTACAAGATTAGGTCGCGCGCCTTGCCGACCTGGCGGCTATGCCGGGGGGTCCCCACCCGATCCCATCCCGAACTCGGTCGTTAAGTCCCCCAGGGCCAATGGTACTATGTCTTAAGGCATGGGAGAGTAGGTCGTTGCCGGGTCTGCCAGGCGCGTGATCAAAGTCCGGAACCCTCAATCACAATGACGGCTTCGGCCGTGACGAAACCGGCCGCGCTAACACGCGGCCGTTTGCGTATCAGAGAAGAGAATTGATCTTGAGACTGACGCGGGATGGAGCAGCCCGGTAGCTCGTCAGGCTCATAACCTGAAGGTCGTAGGTTCAAATCCTACTCCCGCACCCAGCCCCACAGAGCTGGCGACCTTTCGAAGCCTAGGCTGCTGACTTCGAACAAAAAATCCCTCGGCGAACCCGCCGGGGGATTTTTCGTTTGCGAGCGCCAGCAGCGCGCCGAGGTCGCCGTGCACCGTAACGCGCCACCCATCTTGCGCTTTCTCGTCTGGCAGAATCTCGATCGTGCTGATGAGCTCGCGGATGGCTTCACGCGTGTTCGTGTCCGCATCCGGTCCGGACAGTGCGGATTCCAGATCAGCGACTCGCGCTCGATAAATCTCGGCCGCCCTCGGATTGAGGCTGACGATCTCTGGTTCTGGCTCGATCGCCAGCTGCGCTTCCAACGCCGCTTGCTCCGCTTCCGCAGCCAGCAACTTGGGCTGAAGTGCTTTTGAGCCCGTTTCGATCAGCTGCTCTGCCAGGCGATCGACCCGGCGAACAACCTCGGCAAGATCCCGTTCAAGTTCAATGCGCCGTCGCGAGACCAAAGCGCGTTTGGCGTTCTCCTCCTGATGGAAAGCCTTCACGGCTTCGGCGACCAAATCTGGGGATAACAGAATGCGCTTAAGTCCGCTCAGCACGCGCGCATCAAGCTTCCTGGCGGGGATCGTTTTGCGTTGCTGACACCCGCCGCTCTGACGGACTGCGGAACAGCCATAGATTTCCGGGCCGACGATCGAGCATCCTCCACCGCACACGCCACAACGAAGCAATCCGGACAGGAGCCGTTTGGGCCGGCTCTTCGGTTGCTCGCCCGGCGGCGGGCTAACACGGCGCCGGCGCGCTTGCACCGCATCCCAGAGTTCATCTTCGATGATGCGAAGGTCCTGCGCTTCGACAACGACCCACTCGGCTTCTGGATTGAGAATGCTGGAGCGTCGTCCCGTGTTTGGATTCTTGACGAAGCGACGGCGGTTGAAGACCAGGCGTCCTCGATAGAGATCTTGGCACAGTATGCCGTCGCCGGCGCGAACATCGCCATTCAACGTGGAGACACGCCAAGGCCCGCCGCGCGGCGAGGGGATGTTCTCTGCGTTGAGTGCTTTCGCGAGCTTGAGTGGTGAATCGCCGTTTGCGTAAGCGATGTAGATGCGCCGCACGATCGCAGCTTCCTTGTCATCGATCTCGCGACGTCCACGCTCTTCGCCCGCGATGACGCGATAGCCATAGCAACGCCCTCCCGCGCTGCGGCCCGATCGCGCGACGCCAATCAAGCCGCGGCGGGTCTTCTGTGCGAGATCGATGAGGAATGCCTCAGCGATGATGCCCTTGAGGCCCGCCACCATCGAGGTCACTTCGCCGTCCGAGATCGTGTAGAGCTTCACGCCGCTTACGGTCGATGCGCGACGGATCAAATGCACGTCGGCCTGGTCGCGCGAAAGTCGATCAATGGCCTCGCTCACAACCGCCTTCATCCGCCGCGCGCTCATGTCATCCATGAGCTTCTGCAGGCCCGGGCGCGTCGCCATGCTGGCGCCCGAGAGGGCGGCATCCGAGTATACCACGAACGGTTCTGCCAATCCGATGCGCTTCGCGTAGTCTCTGCACGCTGCGATCTGATCCTCGATCGAGCGTTCGGATTGCAGGTCGGAGGAATAGCGGGCGTAGATCGCCGTGGTCATGATCTGGTCTCGCGAGCAAGCTGACGCCCGATCATCCGCGCCAGCTCCTTCAAGCTGTCAAGCGTCTCAGGTGGCAGACTGCGAAGTGATGCACTGTCCACAGATATGTTTGCTTGAGCCACTGGGGTAGTGGCGCGTGCAGGCTGAACCCTTGGGGCCTTATCATCACTCACGAGCAATCCAATGCGCAGTCCGGCTAGTGCCGAGTGCGCAATGAAAGTCCCGCGGAGGAAGTGCGGGAGTGGCGGGAAATGACGGGAAACGATGAGCTCGCTTGACACGCGAACGTCAGCGATCTGAGCCGCCGCGAAGCAGAGTCGATATCGATTTGCCCGTTTGCTGCGCGCGAGCGGCATCGAGCGCGCGTGATTGCATCAGGGCCTTGCGAATGTCGAGATGGAGTTCGAGCGCCTTCAGACCGTCGCGCCAGTTCGTTGCGAATTGGAGGACGTTGCGTTTCACCTCCGTCGCTAGACCCAGACGGCGGAGTTCATGGGCGCGGCCCTTGAGCGCGTCCGTGGCGGCTGGGTCGCCGTTCGGTGCCCGCAGGTCCGCGATGCGCACCTTACCGTCCTTGTCGAGTTGGTCGGCGATCCAGTGATCTAGCCGTGTCGGCCGGTGCGCCCGCACCTCGCGGTGCAGTGCGAGCCGGTCGTCTTCACGGGTGCGATTGCCCAAGCGCTCGGTGGCGACGTCGCGCGCGACCGACCTGAAGCCATGCTGCACAAACTCCCGAGGGATGATGAGGTCGCGTCCATCGTCACGCACGCCGCGCAGGATGATGTGTGTGTGCGGATTGTCTGTATCCCAGTGATCGACCGCGAGCCACTCCAGCTTTGAACCCAGGGCGAGCTCTGCGCGGTGCATAACCTCGCGCGTATAGGCCTTCAGATCACCGAGCTTGGTCCCGTTCTCGGGCGCCAGGATCAATCGGAAATGCCGGCGATCGCTGCGCGCCCAGGACGCGGCGCGCCCGCCGCCGTCGACGGCATCCACAGCCGCATCATAGAAAACAGAACCCGCTCCCTCGCGTTCAAGATAGCGGGTGTGGGCGCGCGCCTTAGATTCCGCCTCCGGCGTTGACGCCTCGGCTTCCGGAGTATCAGCAGGTTTTGACGCTCGGGCCGCAGCGTCACGAGCCACATAACGTGCATGCGCGCGCAGGGCGGCGCCACCGCCGCCGGCATGACTGAAATAATGGATCTTCACGATGGCGCGTTGGCGTGGATCGAAGCCCCCGTGCGCACCCCGCGACGAGGTGCTGGTCGCAACCCTGCGCGATGATCCGATCAAGTTCGCGAGTTTCTTGCCGTAGCCCGCGCGCGTGGCGCCGCCAGAGGACTTGGCGCGACCGTCTCGCTTGCCCTCCAGCATGTCGACATTCAATGCGCGCGTGACGCCGAGTGATTTACCCGGCCGAAACACTTCAGCGCCGAACATGTCGCGCCGCAGTTTTCCTGCGCGGAAGAGTCGATTGATGCTTTCGGTTTGCATCCACGCTGCATTCTGCAAGGTGAGGTGCGCGCACCTCGTGCGCACCCTGCGATGATCGCGCGCACCTCGCATTTGCGCCAGTGTTTGCAAGCAATTGGTGTGTGAGGTGGGGTTCTCTTTATCTTGCCTTCCACCCCACCACTTTCCAAACCTGCTTCACACTCACCATCAATCACGGAAACTCACGACATCAGTCGGGGCGGGTGGGCGGGTGTTGCGCCAGGGATCAAAGCCCAAAGGGCCGAGACATAGACTCGGTTCACGCGAGCCCGGTCGACGGCAAAGCCGTCGAGGCGCCCAAACTACGCACCATCAGCATAAGCAAGAGCTGACGATGGACGCACATGTGCGGCGCGTCAGCGAGGGTGGGCGGGTGGGCCAAACGCAAGCGATGCGGGCTGCTCTTGGCGGCCTCCGTGTCTAGAGAGAAGTCGAGCGCCAGCGCGCCTCGCAAAATTTCGTCGATCTAGGCGGCGATTGGGTTTGCGCCCGGTTGCTGTTGGTTCAAGACGAGACGTTAACGACTCCGGTCGGCGAATCGAATCAAACTTCATTGCGAGCCCGATGCGTGTGGCTTTGCGGTGATGGTCGGCAATCCGCCGAAACATTACTGCGGCGATACGATCTCCTGTGTTTCGCACAACAAGAGAATGAGCCGGACGAAGCGTTGCGCCTTCAGCGCGGGCTCACCATCTCCCCTCGATACCCTTACGGAAAGCCCAATGGCCGACGATCTCTTCCCCCTCACCACCGCCAAGGACGAAGCCGAAATCTTGCTCATGGACGTGGCGGACAAAATGCAGCTCACGCCCACCCAGCATGGCGAAGCCGAGCGCAATTATCATGCGCTGGCGGACTGGGTCGATGGCCCAGGCTCGGTGCTGCAGGGCAAGGTGCTCGACGTCTATCCCTCCGGGAGCTTTGCGATCGGCGCGCCGATCCTCGGCAAGATCAAGAGCCACCAGCATGACCTCGACGCTGTCATTCCGCTCGCGCTGTCGCCGACGGCCGATCCCAAGAGTGTGCTCGAATTGCTGGAGCAGGCGATCAAGCGCGAGGAGGGCACGCGTTATCACGACAAGACCAGGCGCAATTCGCGCTGCGTGACCGTGACGTATGACGACGGGCGCAGCGTCGATCTGATGCCGGTGGTGCGTTTGCCCGGCACGCCGGAGAAGGTCTCGACCCTCTTCCATTGGAAGGCCGACGCCGGCGAGAGCTACCACAAGCAAGTCAACCCGAAGGGTTTCGCCGATTATTTCCTGGCGCGTGTGCGCGTCAGTGTGCTGTTCGAGAAAGCCTATGCGCGCCGCCGGCTCGTCACCAAGGCGGACGCCAAGCCGCTGCCGGCGCTGGTGCCGCTCGATCAGAAGGCGCCGCGGATCGTGGCGCTGCAATTGATCAAGCGCAAACGCGACATTGCCTATCGCCGGGCCGAATTCAACGGCGTGCGCAAGCCTCCTTCAGTGGTGTTGGCCGCCATGGCGCTCGATGCGGTCGTGGCGTCTGACTATCTCGTCGACGAAGTGATCGCGGTGGCGACGACGATCCGTGATGCGATCCGGGCCGAGAGCGAGTTCGGGCGGGTTTTGCAAGTCGCGAACCCTGCGTGGACGCCCGACATCTTCACCGATCGCTGGCCGAAAACCGTCGCCGTGCAGGACATGTTCGCGCGCGAACTCGATGGTCTGATCAAGGACATGCAGCGCCTCGCGCGAGAATATCTGACCGCCTATGAGCGCATCGAAATCCTGAAGCGTCACTTCGGTGAAACCGCCGCCAATCACGCGGTTGATCGCCTGGGTGAGATCTATGAGGCCCAACGCGCGCAAGGGCGCACGCGCGTCGGCGCTGGCGGCGCGGTCACGCTGGCGCCATCGGGCGCGGAAGCGCTCACCAAGCGTACGCCGTTCGGAGGCGATCGCGATTAGTGCTCTGGCTGCCCGAACAGAATGATCGGCTGCATGCCCGCTTTGCCGGCTTCCGCACCCTGCTGCTCGAACCGCGCCGGGCGGTCTGGGAAGGCGTGCTCAAGCCGACCTCGCAAGCCTATGACGTGCGCGTCGACTTCCAGCTGCCGGCGCACTTTGCGCTCAACGCGACCACCTACGAATATTATCCACGCGTCTATGTGTTGCGCCCGGAACTCGAAGAGCATCCGGACTACGAATTGGGCCCGATCCCGCACGTATGGTGGGACCGGCGCTATCGGCGCCAGCCCAATCTGTGCTTGTTTCGGCCGCTGAAAAATGAATGGTCTTGGGATGACGCCATTGCGGACACGACGCTGCCCGACGCCAGCGAATGGCTCTTCTTCTATGAGTTTTGGTTGGCGACCGGGCGCTGGCGCGGCGGCGGTGAACACGCCGGCGATCCGCTGAAGAGCAATGACAACACCGAAACGCTCAGCAGGGACGCTCTTTCGGCCGCGGGAACAGCTGCCCTGGCCGGCCGATGAGCCGTTCCGCATCCTCTCGATCGACGGCGGTGGCATCAAGGGCATCCTGCCCGCAGCGCTCTTGGCGAGGATCGAAGAGGAGATAACCGGCGGCGTTCCCGCGGGGCGTTACTTCGACATGATCGCCGGCACATCGACTGGCGGCATCATCGCGTTGGCGCTGGGCTTCGGTTTGCCCGCCAGCACCGTGCATAAGATCTACGTCGACCAAGGCGCCGAAATCTTTCCTCGCAGGACCGCCCGCTCTCCGATCCTGCGCCGATTGCAGCTTGCTTGGCGTGCGCTCAACGATCTCCACCGCTATCGCTATGACGCCGACGCGCTCGAACGTGCGCTTTCAGGCGCATTCGGCGCCGCCATTCTTGGGCAGTGCGAGCGCCGCCTCGTCGTGCCGGCGTTCGACTGGAACACGGAAGTGTTTCTCTTCAAGACGCCGCATCATCCGGATTATAAACTGGATTGGCCGAACCCATTGGTGACGGTCGCTCGGGCCACGTCTGCCGCGCCCACCTATTTCCGCGCCTTCAAAGGCGCCGATCGACGTTTTCTCGATGGCGGCGTCTGGGCCAACAACCCGATCATGTGCGCCCTGGTCGATGCGCTTGCGTGTTATGACGTCAAGCGCCGCGCCATCGAAATCCTATCGATTGGCTGCGCCGACGATGAATATGTCATGAGCTCCGCGCACGAGACCGGCGGGCTTTGGGCTTGGCGGAAGATCTTCTCCGCTGCCGCTCAGCTGCAGAGCCAGAATGCAATCGGCCAGGCGCGCTTGCTCATCGGTGGCGACCACGTGCATCGCCTCGACGGCCGCGCGCCGCGCCCCATCGAGATGGACGACTATGAGAGCGCGGCCGAGCTGTTGCCAGCATTGGCCCAAACCTTGTTCGACGACAATCGCGCCATGCTCCAGCGTTTCTTCAGTTCGGAGCGGCCAGCCTTCCAAGCGTGGCACGGTCCACGCGCCGCCGCGCCGGACGTGCGCGCCTAGATCGGGCGCCACACGCCCTCGATTAGTTCCACCGAGGTTGGTCCTAATAGCGTCCGTCGAAGCTGTCAGGCGTATCACCCAGCAAGAACACTTCGCCGCGCAATGTGCGGCAGCCCGTCCAAGTCGGCAGCGTACGCCCCGCTGAATCCTGGACAGCGCGGCGAACACGCTGTTCGCCATTGACCGTCACAACATCGGCGTCCGCACACACGGTGTCGCCGTCCATGGCGGCAACGCGCTTGATGAAACGGTCATCGAGATCGGTGAAGTTACGCAAGCGCGCGTAACGCGGCGCGACATCGACTGCGCGCACAGTCACTATTGCGCCGCGCACAGGCGCCCGGCTGTCATGGATATAAAAGCCGCGTGGGATCGAGGGGCTCGGATTGTAGATGATGATGTCGGGCCCGACATCGATGCTGACGATCGCGATCGCCACTAAGCCTGCGGCGAGAAAGAGCCATGACTGGACATCGAGTTTCGCCCGCACTGCAAACTCCAAGGCAACGGCCGCCGCTGGTGGGAGATGCGACGGCCGTTACGACAGGCGAGGGCTCGGCATGTCGGGTTCGAGCCGCCGGGGGATTCAATTGCCGGCACACTAGAAGACGGAGAAGTTCCGTTTCACCCCAGCAACGCTGGAACGTCACTCGTCGCATCCTCACGACAACTGACCGGCAATGGCCCGGCCTGCGTGATGAGCCAATCGACCGCGGCCTGCGCCTTGGCGCCCGCCGCCAGAAACGCCCGCGGTTCGTCACGCAACAACTCAAGCCAACTGGCGATGTAGCTGGCGTGATCTTCGAGATGGAAAGGCGCCAGGCCCACCATCGCGCCCAAGATCGCCGAACCAAATTCAGCGCACAGTTCTTCTCGAGCCCGCGCCTTTCGGTCGCTGGCGTAGCCGTCCAGACGATCAAGCCGGCTCTTATGACCGGTGAAATGCACGCTCTCGTGCAACAAGGTCGCGGCCCAATGCTCTTCAGACAAGAACGCTTCGTGCGCCGGCATATGCACGAAGTCGGTCACCGGCGCGTAACACGCCATCGAGCCACCGATACGGACCCGCACGCCGGCACGTGCAGTCCATTGTTCGATGGCGCCAGGTTCTGCAGCGACGGGCGTCGCTTCCGCGCCGAACCCCTCTGGTAGTTCGTCGATCTGATCGACGTTGAACACATAGAAGAGCTTCAGGAAGCGATACGTGCGCGCAGCGTCGCCATTGTCGTCAGACGAAGACGCGGTCTCGCCAGCGTTCATCTGCTTCGGCTTGGCCTGTCCATAAAAGATAACGGGACATGCCTTCTCGCCCTTGCGCACATGTCCACCCAGTTCGAGCGCCTGGCGAAACGTGAGCCAGGTGCGCTTGGAATAGCCGCGCGCGATCTGCGCGGCCCACAACAGCATCACATTGGCGCCGCGATAGGGTTCGCCGGTTGATCGAAGCGGCAGGCCAGGCGTCAGCGCCAGCGCCTTTGCACTGTCCCATGGCGCACGCCACGGCATCACGCCCCGTTCAAGCATGCTGGAAATCTCGGCGGTGACGTGCGCCGGAGCATCGAACGCGGTGCGCTTCGGTTGCGCTTTCTTCAACTGAGCTGAGCGTTTCATCGGTTCGCTCCAAATGAGTGCGCCCACGCGCGTCAGCGCGTGGGCGATTGAAAGGGATGGCGCCGCCGAAGCAGCGCCGAGTGAAGGAAGGCGATCTCAGGCCGCCGCGTCGGCGGTCTCTTCGCCCTTCTTGGCGGGCGTGGATTTCGCCTTCGGACGCGACAGGCGCTGATAGCGCGTGATCTCGAACGTGTTGTCGTAGATCTTCTGCTCGCCCTTCATCCAGACGGTCGGAACGATGCGGCCCTCGAAGGTGACGCTGTCGCCCTTGTCGAGCTGGGTCAGCATCTCGGCGTTAAGCTCAGCGTCGAAGGAGACGCAGCGCAGCCACTCGGTCTTGGTGTATTGGCCGTCGCGCCCCTCGGCCAAACGGTCGGCCGCGATCGAGATGCGCAGCGTCTTCGACTTCAGTTCTTCGATCTTGCCGATGCGGCCCTGAGCGGTGAAGCGGAACATGGGTGTCTCTCCTGTTCGCCGGAAAGCTCCGGCGAGAAGCGCCGCGGGGCTCTCCCGCGATGGGCCTTCGCGTGCATGCGGGTAAGAGGGCGCTTGCAAGGGGTCGCGGTACGCGACCGGAGGCTTGCCCCTTGCAAGCGACCGCCCGCATGCGAAGACGAGGACCAATGAGCGAGAGGCCTCGTGGTGTGTTGTCGGACTGGCGACGCGGCAGAAGCGCGTGCTTTCGCTGCGGAAGGGGCAACCACAGAGGCGGAGTGTGAGAACTGATGCAGCGCCGCATCGGCGCCGGTTAGCCGCCGGTTTGGCGCCGCCCGAATCCGCGTCGATGGCCTATACTGGCGAAGGACAAGGAGGCGGGAAGCGTGCTCAAGCTTGAAGTCGATGGTGCTGAGGTGAAACGCTTGCGCTCGAGCCGTGAGCGCAGCGCAACGCAGAAGGAGTTTGCGCACGAAGTGGGGATTAGTGAGCGTCGGCTCCGACAGATTGAGAACGCAAAGGGCTTGATCGCTGTCGACGTTGTCGATCGATTAGCACGAGCTCTGAGCGTGCCGCGGACGCAACTTTGCGCTTCTGCTCCGGCGCTGACCTCGGCGATGCCGTCAACACCTCCTGAGAAGGATCGCTTCTTTCCGCGCTTTGACTCCGGCATCGCCGAAATGGTCGAGGATGAGGCCGGGTTGATGGACGCCGCATCAAACGCTCAGATCGTCCTCTTGCAGATCAAGGTCCGGCTTACCGAAGAGACTCAAGGTTACGTCACCGAACTCTATGAACTGGCTTCGAGCCTGAGTTGGAGCGGGAGCAACCGCGCGCTGTTGCAAACGGACGGCGAGCTGCCCATTCGCCGGCGGCTCCGTGAATTGCTCGTCCTTCTCAAGGGCAACGACGTTTGGGTCTATAAGGCCGACAACATCAAAATGCTGCCGGAGCGCCACGAAATTCCGGCTCGGCCAGATCCGTTCAGCGGCGAGATTCAGCTCATTCTGGCCGCTGGGCCGCCCGGCGAGTACGGCCAAACTTCGATCCATGTCGATATCGACGCCGGTCAGCCGCGCAGGATCCGCTATTGAGGGCGAACGCGCCGGAGGCGCGCGTTAAGGTTTGATTCCAGACTCAGTCCCAATCTCAGGGCCTGAGGTCGATCCCAACGCCTCGACACGCCGGAGCATCACACATGGCGAAGAAAGCCAAGAAAGCCAAAGCCGCGCCGAAGAAGGCCGCGAAAAAGAAGAAATAGGAGGACGTCCCCACGTCCGAGCGACGTTGCGCCGCCGCGGGTTAAATCCCGCAGCGGCGCTTCGTTTGTCCGCTACTCGGCCGCTATGGCCAAGGGTGCAGCCGCAGCTAACGTGCGCAGTGGGGAGGGAAGCCACGGACTCTGTTTGAACGTGCGCTTGGCGCGCGTGAGCACTTCTTTCTTCGGCGCTTTCTCGAGCGCGGCGCGGTCTAGCTTTGGATTGACCTCGATTAGCGCTTCGACGACCGCGTCCTTCCGGACGTGCTCGAAGTAACTCTCGACCGACGGCTTCCAATATTTGGTCATGTCGAGTCCGGCGAGGTCGCATAGCGTCTGACCAAGCGATTGGCGTGATTCCATCCCCGACATCGGACCAACACGCCTGAGATCGATGCCAGCGGCGATCGTCACCGCGATGAGTTCGAGCAAGATCGGCTCGTCCATCGAAGAGATGTAAGCCCAGAGTTCTTCTGGATTGGCCGGCAGGCGCGAACGCCACACGGACCCAATCTCGGCAAACTCATCGGCCGCTTTACTCTCCGCGCGCGTAATGGAGCGCCCGACGTCAACGTGATCGACAGAGATCGCAAGGCATGATGCGGATGCATCGCCCATGAAGCTTGCCGCCAGGCTGAACGCCACGAGGCGAAGTGCGAGTTCAGGGCTATCGACGATAGCGACCCTAAGGCCGAGCGTCTTGTGGGCGAGCAATTCGTCCAGCAGCTTGGCAGGAACGGCCGGCTTCGGCGCTGTTGCGACCTCGGTGTTCTCGTCGTCCGCGTCAGTGGCGCCGTGGGCTGACGTCGTGCGCTTTCGGCGCAGCGCCCTCAGCGCCTTCACGTCTTCAACGCGCACCAGGCCACGCTCGACCTTGATGTCTCCGGAGTGGCTCAACGTCACGATCGCGCCGGCGAGGGCGACTTCGTCGTCCTCCCATTGCGCGGGCGCCAGCGCATCGATCGCCGCTTCGATTTTTTCGATCTCGGCTTCGTCTTCGGTCTCGTCCAGCTTGGCGTAAAGCCGTTCTTGCTCAGCCGCTTCTTCGGCCGTGAACTCACGCCGCCGTTCACGCACGCGTTCCGGGAATTGGCTCCAGGCCACGCCGTCGATTCCGACCTCGACAAACGCCCAGCCTTCAACCTGCACTTCAGCGATGAGCGGTCCGAGCTTTGCCTCAGCCAGCCGAACCAAAAGCTCGCGATCGGCGAGGAACCGCGTCTCGTCTTCGTCCGCGAAGAGATCGGACGCGACCGCGCCGCCGGCTTCGACATAGGCGTCGACACCGACAAAGCGCGCGAGCTTGTCGGTCTCGGCGACGTGCGCCTGGGTTACGCGCGCCTTAAGTTGCTCGGGCGTTCGTTGCCACTCTGGCGTGTCGAAGAAGGCTTTGTCCTGCAGCGCATGATCGTCAGTGAAGGCAAGGGCGCCCAATTGGTCGAGGTCGATCTCGTCTTTCTTTAGCGCCTCGATCAGCCTCGGCGATACGCGCGCCAGCCGAAGGCGGCGTGCGACGTGCGTGCCGTTGACGCCAAAGCGGCCGGCAATCGCTTCGGGACCATGTCCCGCTTCAGCAAGCTGAGCGAATGCCTCGATCTCGTCGGCCGGATGCATCGGCTCGCGCTGGACGTTCTCGGCCAGCGAGGCTTCCGTCGCATCGTCAAGTAGCACGACGCGGCAGGGGATCGGCTCGTTGCCGGGAATGGTCTTCGCCTTGGCGAGTTTTCGAAGCGCCTTCAGGCGCCGGCCGCCGGCTTCCACTGAATAGCGTCCCTTGTCAGCTTCCGAGACGACCAGGTTCTGCAAGAGTCCATGCGCCGCGATGGACGCCGCAAGCTCATCAATGCTCATCGCAGGCTTGGTCTTGCGGACATTGCGCTGTCCTGGAACGAGCTTCGACAAAGCGATCATGGTGATGTCGGTCATTGCATTTTCTCCATCGCCCGCACGCGAGGAGCCGCGCCGGGCGATGCTCGCCCTGCACGCCGGCATGCGCGGTCAAGGGCGAAGAGCGCAGCGTCCCTTGACCGCACGGAGCAGGGCGGCGTGCGACAAGAAGTGGCCCGGCGCAGTGCGCGGCGTCATCGCCGACGCCAAACGCCTTCGATTAGGTCCGAGGCGACAGGTCCCCAATAGCGCCCGTCAAAACTGTCGGCCGTGTCGCCGATCAGGAAGACTTGATCATTGAGGCGCCGGCATCCCGACCAAGTTGGCAATGCGCGTCCGCCATTGTCCACCGTTCGACGCTGCAGGGTAATCGTGTGATTGATTGTTACGCGCGCCCCAAGCGCGCAGACGACATCGCCGTCCAATGCGACGACGCGTTTGAGAAACCGATCGTTTGCGTCTGTAAAGCGCCGCGCTGTGGCATAGTTCAACGCGACATCCCGCGCGCGTACAGTAACGATTGATTGGCGCACGATTGGCGAGTGCATACGCACGTAGATGCCTTGGGGCATCGATGGGCTCGCATTGTAGACAACGACATCGGAAACCTTCGCTACGGCAACAAAGCCAATGCCGAGACAGACAGCAAAAGTGAGGAAGGCGCCTAATGCGAGAAGGCGCCTTGGCGCCAGTAACCTGATGCGTCGCATTTGGCAGTTTCTGACGCGCAGCGGCACGGCACGCCAAACCATTCCACCTAACCACGAGCGCAATCACCTGAAGCGGGCAGACAGGGTGCGATGAGGTTAAGGCAAGAGGGGCGGACTCGCCTCCCGGGATGGGGCCGCGCCCCACGTCGCGCGCCGCGAGAATGGGCGAAGTGCAATGCTTATAAACTTGCAATTCACTTGAAAAAGGGCGCGCTTAGGGTTCAACCTGAGCGCGCAGAGGGCGGAGTAGATGTAACGATGGGCCGGCGTGAGGCCACGTTGGATTTTGTGCAAAAGTGCCGGGCGGCTGCTTCGGCAGAGGATATCGCGCGTTTTCTTTTTGCGGAGATGGAGGCTTGCGGGATCAGATATGTTGCCTGCGCCTCGCATGTTGATCCGCTGAAGCCCCCGACGGGCGCCGTCGCCATCGTTAACTATCCGCACCCTTGGCTGGTCTGGTTTTCCAATAATAAATACGCCAACCGCGATCCGATTTTCTTCGGCGCGCACAACGCACTCCTGCCGTTTTGGTGGGAAGAGTTTGTGGTCCAATACGATCTGGCGCGTGACCAGCGCCGGATTCTGAACGAAGCCGCTGAATGCGGCTTGAGGAAGGGACTGACGATTCCCATTCATTCGCCCGGAGCGCTGCCGGCGTCGTGTTCGCTTGTGCCCGGTCCTGACGGCATCGATCCTCTGATCGTGCCAGACCTACAATTGATGGCGTTCCACGCCCACGAGGAAGCGCGGCTGCGCGCGACGGGTGAGACGCGAAAGCCGGTCGTGTTGACTAAGCGCCAGAAGGAGTGCTTGGCGCTTGCAGCCCGCGGCAAGAGCGACCCGTTGATCGCAGACATTCTTGGCATCAAGACCGCAACGGCCAAACATACGATTGAACATGCGCGGGCGCGCTATGGGGTCAGCTCCCGCATCCAAGCGATCATGTTCGCTTATCTCGACGGCACGCTGACCTTGTCCGATCTGGCGGACTGACTTTCCCACACCTCCTTCTGGTGCAAAGCGCGTCAATGGGCCGATCGGCCCATAGCAGAGCGCACGCGTCTGCACTCAATCTCACTGAGTTCGGTGCGGAGGACACTAGGCTCATGATCCAGATCATCACGCGCGACAATCGCCGTCTCTTTCATCACGCGCTGATGGAAATGCATCGCCAGCGCAAGCAGCTCTTTATCGACCGCATGCATTGGCGGCTGAGCGAAAGCATGGGCCTTGAGATCGACGAGTTCGATAGCGAGGAGGCAATGTATCTGATTGATGTGGATGCAAACGGCGGCGTGCAGCAATCGGCGCGGCTACTGCCAACGCTCTCGCCACATCTTATGAGCGAAGTGTTCGCCAAGCTCTGCGACGATGGACCGCCGCGGTCGGCGCGCGTTTGGGAGGCATCCCGATTCTGCCCCGCGCCGACCATTGCGAAAGGCGCGCCCCGTCGCGAACTGCTGGCGCGGATGATCGCTGGCATCCTGGAGACTTCGATCCTCTTCGGCATCGAGAAGATAAGTTTCGTGGCCGGCGCCGCGCTGGCGCCGCTTGCAGCCCAAGCTGGCTGGAACGTCTGCGCCTTGGGGCCAAAGCAGCGGTTGGGGCGAGAGCGCCTCATTGCCATGCTGGCCGACGTCACCAGCGATGGCCTTGCCGCCGTACGCCAACGGGCGCGGCTAACGGGTCCTGTTACGCGCTTCGCTGATGCCGGGCTGGCGCGTGCCGCCTGAGCGCATGCGAAACAATTCAACACGTTAAGGAGGCCGTCATGCAAGTCGCCACCCCGCGCATGTCCATTCAACCGGCGCTTCATTCAGAGGCTCGTTTCACGCGGGCGTTTGAGGACTTAATGCGGGACGGCTATGTCATCTTGCCCGAAGCGATCAGTCATCTGAAATCGCGTTTGATTTGCGCCGAGGTCGCGCCGCATTTGGCCGCCACGCCGAAGTGCATAGGCGATTTTTACGGATGGAAGACAACGCGGGTCGGAGGTCTCCTCAACAAGGCGCCTTCAACACAAGACCTTGTTCTCCATCCCGCCGTGCTCGCGATCACGCGCGCGGCGTTGCAGCCGTCGTGTGATTGCATCCAGCTCAATCTGACGCAAGCCATTCGCGTGCACCCACAAGAGCGAGCCCAGGCGCCGCACCGCGATGAAGAGATGTGGCCCCACGAACCGAAGCTTCGCCCCTGGCTCATCAATGTGATGTGGCCGTTGACTGCTTTCACCGAAGAGAATGGCGCGACGCGCCTTTGGCCAGGCAGTCACACGGACGCGCTGGATCGCAGCATTGATCCAGCTCGGTCGATCCCCGCGGAGATGCAGCCGGGTGATGCGTTGGTCTTCCTCGGCGCGCTGACGCACGGCGCTGGCGAGAACCGGTCAAGCGCGCCGCGCGACGGCATCATTGTCTCCTATTGTTTGGGTTGGCTGAAGCAGTACGAAAACCAGTTCTTGGCTTACCCGCCCGCGGTCGCGCGGTCATTCCCAGAGCCATTACAGCGGCTCATCGGTTACCAGATGCATCGCCCCAATCTGGGCGGCTGGGAGGGGCGCGATCCGATCTGCGCGCTTGAGGACGGGCAGTGCCTGCTTGGACCGCACATTGACGCGCTGACGCCGGATATCGCTCGTCAACTAAAGGCTCATTATGGTGAGGACGCCTGAGACGCCAACATCGGAGCGTGCTTACCAGGAGATCAAGGCAAGGTTGATGGCCGGGCGCTTTCGGCTGCGTCAGCGTCTTGACGCAACCGCGATTGCTACGGACCTGGGCGTTTCGACAACGCCGGTGCGGGAAGCATTGCTGCGCCTCACGGCCGAGCGGCTTGTCGGCTTTCGACCTTCGCACGGGTTCAGCGTGGCGATGTGGAGCGAAAGCGGATTGCGCGATCTATATCGATGGCGTGGTGAGCTCGCAGAGCTTGCACTGAATAGCGTAAGCTCATTCAGCCCGCCCATAAATATTGTTGCCCGCGACTATCCGGACCGGACGGCTGCGCTGTTGACGGCATTGCAAAGTGGCGCCCACGGCGAACTCGTGGCGTCAGCTCGCAACGCCGACGACAGATTACACATCGCGCGCGTGGCGGAGCGCGAACTATGGGCTGATGTTGAGGAAGAGCTCACGTCCTTCACTGAAGCGATAGAGACCGGCGACATCAGCCGCTTGCGGCTCTCGCTTCGGCTTTACCATGACAAACGTATAGCGGCCGCGAAGGCGATCCGTGACTGCGCGGCGTTGTTAGGCCTTCCGTCCAACGGCGCCTGACGCGCTGCTACAACCCCGCAAAATATTCACGTTTATAAACTCTCTTATCGACGCCAGTAGACGCAGCATCGCTCCTGGGCCGAGCCCCGGTCCTTTCAAAGGAGCTTTGACAATGCGTGACGAAAACACGTTCGAACAAGACCCGATCGAACTGGGCGCCGTCTCCGAGCAAACGCACGGTGGCGTGGACACCGAAATCGAAGACCGTGAGCCGCTTTTCTAAGCGGCACGAGTAGGCGCGCGGGACGTGTTCCCGCGCGCTGGCTCTATCAGACGAAAGCAGACGGAGTGAAAGATGTCGGATTATGACGTAATCGAACTGGGCGCAGTGTCGGCTGAGACCCAAGGCGGGATAGATCATCTTATGGAGGATCGCGACCCGCTGATGTGAACCGGTGATCGGGCCCACACCACATTTGCGCGCTGATGTGTTTATGGCATTCGCCGACGAGACAATTGTTTTCCTCGATCTCCAGGCCGATCGCTACTGCGCACTAAGCCGCGCAATGTCCTTGCGCCTTGCCGACGAGTTGAGGCGCCGCGCGCCGCTGTCAGGGGAGGTCTTGCAAAGCCTGCGCGCGGCGCGCGTGCTCGCCGACGGCGGCGGGCGTCCGCTTGAGTTGGTGAAAGCCCCAACGCCATCATGCGAGGTCTCCCCTAGTCGTCCACAGATTTTCACCATAGTACGTGCAGCGTTGTGCCGCAGGCGCGCGTCGAAGCTGCTCCGCGGGAGCCATATCAGTTCAATAGTCTCTGAGCGGCGGGCGCGACGAAAAGCACACGAGCGATCTGAGGAAGCGATCGTCCGCATGGCGGCCGCCTTTTCTGCGAGCCGCCCGTTAGGGACGGCGCGTAATGCGTGCCTTCGTGAGACGCTTGCTCTGCTTCTATTTCTGGGTCCGCGCGGGGCGGCGGTCGACTGGGTCTTTGCGGTGAAGGGCGCGCCGTTCGCCGCTCATTGCTGGGCGCAGCTCGGCGACCAGGTGCTGAATGACAGCGCCGATCACGCACGCGGTTATACACCAATCATGGTCGTCTAGGGATGAATCGTTTCATCGCGCTCGTTTGGAGCTATCAGTCCGAAGTCGCGTCTAAGGATGCCGCTGATGTCCTTGCCGCTATGGCGACCGCTCATTCGGCCTGGGTGCATCGTGTCGATGCGCCTGGACTCTTGGTGCTGGAGGCGCCGCATCGGTCCAACGCCGAGGAGGGCTTGCACGTTGGCGCTCACGTGAGCTTTGTGGGCACTGTATTCGCAGGCAGATCTCGCGCTCAGTCCGCGCAATTGCGCGACTCAGAATTCATTGAGAGCCGAGGGGCCGTCGCCTTCACGCGTGTTTGGGGTCGTTATGTTTGCTTCATTCGTGACGTCCCCAACGCCTGTGTCTTCATTGTTCGCGACCCGTCCGGCGCGCTGCCATGCTTCGTGGCGAGGCGCGGCAACGCCTTCATCTTCTTATCCCACAGTGAAGACATTGATGCCCTTGGACTGGGCCCGACTACGATCGACTGGGGCTATGTAGCTCTGAGATTGGCGAACAATCGTCAGATCACGACCAAGACGGGCCTGGAGGGCGTATCAGAACTGAAGCCTGGCGCGGTAGCCCGTGTCGGCCAATCACGGCTGTCCATTGAGCAGGTCTGGCGCCCCGAAGCGCATGCGAGGGCGTCAATCGAGCAGCAAGCCGCCAAGTCTGCCCTTCGGGGCGCTGTGGAGACGGCATGTGGCGCCTGGGCCGATTGCTTTCCCCGGTTCGGTCTTCGCCTTTCCGGTGGGCTGGATTCAAGCATCGTGCTCGCGTGCGTGCCTAACCCATCACGAGTGCGCGCCATAAATTTCGCCACCTCCAATCCTGAAGGAGATGAGCGCGCTTACGCGCGCGCGGCGGCGCAGTTCGCGAGCGCGCCCCTGTCTGAAGCCCGGCGTGATCCTTGCCGCGTGAACCTCCAATCCGCAGTCCAGCTCAAACCGGCGCTCAACCCGCCATTATGGTTGGCTGATGGTGAGACCGATGAGATCGAAGCTGCCTTCGCCGCTGAACACGGTGTTACGGCGTTCTTTTCAGGCCGAGGTGGTGACAACGTTTTTTTCCGTACATTGCGAAATGACGTGCTAGCCGATCGCTTGATTGCACGCGGACCGGGCCTCGGCTTTTGGCGCCGCTGCTGGTCGCACGCCGCGGAGACCGGCGCGCCATTTTGGGGAAGCGCCTTTAGCGCTTGGCGTCAGGCGATGAGCCGCGATGCAGCGGCGCCCAGCACTCATCCGACGTACCTCACTTCCAAGGCTATTGAGCTTTTACCGGGGGCCGAGGAAGCGCCCGAAGGTCTGCTCCCAGGCAAACGTCTGCATCTCGCGCTGATAGAAGATCGCCTCAATTATTTCGATTGGCGTTCGCACGCAGACTATATCTACCCGCTTGTCGCCCAACCGGTCCTTGAAGCGTGTCTCAGCCTTCCGACCTTTGTGCTGTCACCCGGCGGGCGAGACCGCGGCCTCGTGCGAGACGCTTTTGGCGGGCGCATCGCCCCACAAGTATTGCAGCGCCGTTCCAAAGGGCAGACCAGCGCCTATCTCGCTCAGATCCTGCTGCGGCAGCTTCCGTTTCTGCGCACATACCTTCTAGAAGGTGCGCTCGCTGGGCACGGCCTTGTTTCACACGATGTGTTGTCTGCCATCTTGAGCGAAGCCAGCATATTGCGGGCCTCAGAAAATTTGCCTCGTATCGTCGGCTTATTGAGTGTGGAGGCGTGGCTGCGCAATCTCCCGCGGGGCGTTGCTCTGGGCTAGGAGCGCACGCCAGGCACGCCAGCGCGCGTACTCATCGCCGAACGCCGCGTCCTCGCTCTCGCGTTGCAACAGCCAGAACTCGAACCATCTGAGGCTCCTTTGGTAGATGGCGAGCCGGTGTCGAGGCCGCCATTTTACATGGTACTCATCGGGAAACACAAAAAGGTCGAAGGGTTTGCCCAGGTCCGAGAACGTGCGTTGCGCCTGCAACATGAACAGCGCCTCGCGATCGGCGACTTGGGCAAGGATGGGCGCTTCTACGCGGGCGGCGTTTCGAGCTAGCGATACTTCGTCCCAGAACTGAACATCGTCAGGCCCGCGCCCATGCAGGCGCATGGCCTCACGCTGGCGGTCTGAGGTCAAGTAGTACGACATCGGGTCGTGCACGCCGCTGCTGATGGCTGCGGCGGCAATGCAGGCGCAATGGATAAGACCAAAGACGGCGGTCTCGGCGCCATCGCTCAAACCTGTCACGCCCACGCGGGCGCGATCGGCGATTCCCATCTCGACCATCCGATCGATGCCCGAGGTGAGCGCCGCCAATGTCCGACGGCGTTCTGAAAGTTCTTCCCATTCCCGCCGGTCGATCTCATCTCCGTTTCGAACGACGGCGCGCAAGGCAATTGGGTCGGGACGCTCAAGCGCCAGAACGGCAAAGCCGGCGCGCACAAAAGCTTGAATGGGGTATTCATCCCCGACGCCGCCGCGCAGAAGGCCGGTCGCGCGATACTGCACAATGATGAGCGGGTAAGGACCTCGTGCATCGGGCGGCGTGAGATAATAGCCGAACAATTCATCGCCCCGGGGGCTGCGCCATTCGAGCTTTCGCGCCGGCGCAAAGGCGGCCTCTGGCAGAGCCGGATTGGCGTCGACAAGCGTCCGCACGGCGCCGCTGGCGTAGTCGATGGATACGATCCGTCGTGGGCGCGTCGGGCCCTCGTGAAGACAAATCGCATCCGTGCGCCTTGGCGCGCACACGCGAATGACGTCATCGGTCACGAGCAGCGGACGGACGGTGTTCGTGTCGATATCCCACAGGTAGAGGCCGTGGCGGCTGAGCCCCCAACCTTCGCGCCGGATAAAGAGGGCGCTCGTCTCGTCACGCGCGGCGAGTTCCACAATGTAGCCTTCGCATTCGGGCGCGCCGCACCGCACGTCATCACCTTCATGCGAGGCAAAAAGCGTGAGCGGTGGTGCGCTTCCTGCCGCGTCTGGAGAAGATGGTTCAGTCCACGCGGCCCCGTCGCGTCCAAGCCTGATGAAGTCGCGCACATCGCGCCCTGACATGAAGGCAGGCCGGGTTACCGGCGCGGATGCAAACAGGGTCGCGCTCCGCCCGGCGCCCATTGTCGTTGAAATGGGACTGCGTCTGTAAGTTTGGAAGCGCTCTACCTCTTGCGCGTTTGCGGTGCGTTCGCGTCCCGCAAGCACATCGATATAACGCACGTCGCGGTTCGTTTCGAACCCGCGGAGCGGAAAGAGAGCGTGAAACACATCGAACCGGTCATCAAAGCGATACCCGAGGTCGCCTTCGTCAGAGCGTGCGGCTGTCCACTCTGCGTCTGACGGTGTGCTGGTGAAAAGGATGCCCCGGCCATCGCCGCTCCACACCAAGTCTTCAATGTCATCGCTCGTCATCAAGAGGCGACAGCGCATCCGCCGCAGTTCGCAGGTCTGCAATGCAGTGCGCCCATCCCGGCGCACCAGCATGGCGACGGCGCGTCCGTCAGCAGTCCAACGCGGCTGCAGCGTCATCCACATGCCGGTTCGCCGCCCAAGCCCGGCGAGGACTGGCATCGCGATCGTTCCGCCGTCACTAAGTTCGCGAATTTCGCCAGTGGCGAAGTCGATCAAGCACCATGCGGAGTGATAGTCGTCACGTTCGACATCGGCTCGCTGAACCTGATAGACCGCGCGAGTTGCGTCTGGGGACAGACTCAAACCCGAGATGTCGCGCAGAGAGATCAGCTCAGCGACGCCGACCCGCGCCGCCGGATCTATTTGCGGCGGCGTACACGATAGTGCCGCGGCGATCGCCCATGTCAGCATGGCTAGAAGCGGGTCCGCAGCTCAACGGCGACGAAACGGCCAAGAGGATCGGCGTTGCTCGGATCGTAGCCTACGCCCGCGGCGTTGTTGACGAACGGCGGATCCTCGTCGAACGCGTTGACAATCGAGAACGACAGTTCAGGACCGCGGCCGCTTTCGGGCGGGCCAAACCGCCATCCCAAATGCAAGTCAATCGTCGTCCAGGCATCGACCGCGCGAGAGGGCGCACTCAGATTGTCGGTAAATTCGTCGGTGTAATTGACGAAGGCGGAGGCGTTGAATCGGCCGATATCATAGGTCGCGCCGACGCGGGCCTTGAGGTCCACCGGGTTGCCAACCGTGTCCACGACATTGACGGCGTTCGCGAGGGGGGAAGCCGCGCGCAGAAAGTCAATCAGGTAGGTGGCGTCCGCTCGTAGCGTGAGTTCGCCAGGTCCGAGGTCTGTTGTATACGACACGGCCAAATCCAAGCCGCGGACGTCGGTACGCGCTAGATTGGTGGAACGCGCATCGACGATGACGGTGATATCACTCGCGCTGAAGCCACCACTGGTGCCGAGCGCCTGCGCTTCGGCAAGAAGCGTAGCGATCTCGGATGGATCGGGGCTGCGATCGATTAGCGACGCAAACTCGGACGCGGGATTGAGCGCCCCTGCGATATTGGTGATGCTTGCGATGCGATCGGAGAACCGGACGTCGAAGTAATTGAGGTCGGCGCGAAAGCCTGACGCGGGCGGCGCATAGGTTACGCCCGCCGACCAGCTTTCGGCGCGTTGCTCTTGCAGATCGGGATTCGCGCCAAGCACTAAGATGATGTTGCTGCGTCCGCTGGGGGCGCCTGCATCCGTGATGTTGAGACCGCGCACTTGTCGGCGGGCCAGCGTGCCATCTGGATCTAAATCTGAGAGATTGGGGGCGCGGAAAGACTGGCCATAAGAGGCGCGCAAGCTCAGCGCATCTGAAAGGTCCCACCGAAGGCCAATTTTCGGATTGAACGTTTCGCCGAAGTCGCTGTAACGCTCATATCGTCCAGCGAGCGAGAGATCGACGCGTTCACCGATCGGCGGACGCAATCCTGGACCAAACAGTGGAACTAACACTTCAGCGAACGCGGCCTCGACGTTGCGGTCATTCTTGCTCGATGTCGACGGCGTCGGCGCGGCCGTTGTGGTGAAGCTTACTTCGCTGATCTCGAAAAATTCGTGGCGATAGTCGCCCCCCAGCGCCAAGCGAACATCGCCCGCCGCTAAAGAGAAGAGCGGTCCGTCGGCTTTGAGGGACACGCTCCAGGTTTCCGACAAAAGGTCGCTGTGGCCAAAGCCACGGATCGACGCGATGGTTGCCGGATTGGTGAAGGCGCCGTCGCCGAACGGGTTAAAGGCGATGTTGGGATCGTTGCTGGCGAGCGCGGCGGTGAGCCCCGGCATGTTGATTAAGTTGCGTCTGGTGTGATCGCTAGCGATGCGCCCATAGGCCAATTGCGGCTCAAGACGCCAAGCCTCGCTCAAGTCCCAGCGCAGTCCGGCGGCCAAGTCGAGCGTTGTTGTTTCACCATCTTCCAGACGGGGGCCGAGGTCGCGATAGAAGTCGTAGTCGGCCTGAACTGTGCGGCCGGGAAATAGGTTGTTGCGTGCTCTGAACGCGTTGCTAGCGGGGATGGTGATGCGCTGTGTGGTGTGTGCGTTCGCTGATAGAAAACTTCGCGACGCGTAGCGGCCATCGGCGAAGATCAGCATGTTGGGCGAAAGGTCGAGTTCGGCGCTCAACACGACGGCGTGCTGCTCAATCGCGGGGAGAGCGTCGAGGCCTTCATTTGCGTTGGCTGTATTGACCAGGCCGGCGATCAGGTCGGTCTGGCGGATATTTCGCCCGTCTTGCCCGAACGGCACACCAAAGTTGCCGAGCCCGGTTACGATCAATGTCGTGGGATTGCCCCGCAGCGAGTCAAAATTGGCGCCTCCCAGCGCGCGAAGGTCGCTGTCAGCTAGGTAGTCCCGGTCTTCGGTTTGAAGCGCGGTCCGATTGAAAAATTCGTAAGCGCCAAAAACGCGCAAGGGACCAAAATGTCGGCCCGCTGCCGCGCTAATGCGCATCTCTTCCAGGTCGCCGTCAGTGACTGCCCCCAATCGGGCGCCCAATTCGAAACCTTCGAAATCGCGCCGTAGAATGAAATTGACGACGCCGCCGACGGCGTCGCTGCCGTAGATGGCCGACGCGGCGTCGGGCAATACTTCAATCCGTTCGATGGCGCTCGCGGGAATGCTCGATATGTCGGTGAAGTTGCCGCGCAGGCCCATGACCGGAAGACGCCGACCGTTGACCAGGGTCAGTGTCGCATCCGCGCCTAGTCCGCGCAGATTGAGACCAGAACCACCGCCGATATTGCCGTTCTGGAACGAGATATGCTGAGCAAATCCCCCGTTGAAGACCTGCGGCAACGTCCGCATGAGTTCTTCAGTCGTCGACAGACCGCTTTGCTCAATCTCGCCGCGGTCTATGGTGACCACATTAGACCCGACAGGGGCCGCACCGCGGATACGAGTGCCGGTGACTACGATTTCCTCTTCCGCCTCGGCGCCGCTGTTCGCTTCGGCGCGAACGCGCGTCTCAGCGTTCGCGCTGTCGAGCTGGGGGCTCTGATCTTGCTCCAGCGCAAGCGTATTTGCGGGTGTAAGTTCCCCTCGCAAATTCGACCCGGAAAGTAATCGCGACAGCGCTTCTTCACGCGTTAATCGACCACGTACGGCGGGCGCGAATTGGCCCGCAAGGCGCTCTGTTGGGACAAGCGTACTTAGCCCGGATTGTTGCGCATATAACGCCAACGCGCTTGAGAGCGCCTGAGCGGGGATGTCGTATTCAATCCGAGTTTCCTCGGAGACTGAAGCGCCGTTGGTCTGAGCGCATGCGTCAGCCGCAAACGCCAACGGCGACACGCCCAACAACAGCCCGGCAATCCAATGCGAAACGCGCTCCGCGCGCTTGACGGTCTTGGTCAAGCTCACCTCCCCTTGGACCGCATGCTCGGTCTTCAAGAAGGGGAGACGAATGGCCTTGGCAAAAACGACAACGACCGGGAGTTTTTCTCGCGCTCAGTCGCTGCGCAACACTATGACGCCATCGGCCCGGCGATCGGCGCTGACCCCGACATTGTTTTCCAACAATCCGAGAAACGCCTCAACGTCGTCCCCCGCCACGTACCCCGCGAGACGCACTTGCGCGGTCGCGGTGTCGGCGAACGCGAAGCGAACACCCGAAAAGCGCGTCACCTCAGCCGCTGCTTCGCGCAAGGATTGCCCGTCGAGCGCCACCATACGCTCGCGCCAGACCAGCCGGCGATTGAGGGCGTCCCGCTCCAGAACTGAAACGGTTGGAGCGCCACCGGCCAGCTCGATCTCCTGATCGGCTGACGCCGCCACGCTGTTGTCAGGTGAGAAGAGCATATCGCGGCGTGCTTCGATGCGTCCGTTGAGCACCGTGGTGATGGCCGCATCGGGTCCCAGCCGCACGACGAACGAGGTGCCGAGCACGCGGATATCTCCGAACCTGGTCGTTACGACGAAGGGCCGCGAGGCGTCGTGCGCAACATTAAAGAGCGCCACGCCTTCTTCGAACCGCACGCGGCGTTCATCGCCCTCGAAACTCGCCCGCAACCGAGCGCCGGGCGCCATCTCGATCGTGGTGCCGTCGCTTAATCGCACTAGGCGCTCCTGTTCCGGCGCCGTGGCATAGACGGCGCCCGTCTGGTCCCGAAGCGGGCTGAGCGGTGAGATGACGAACAAGGCGAGAGCGGCCGCCGCCGAGACCCCGGCGATCGCGATCGGCCGAACTGGGACCCGTGTCCTCCGATGGCGAACCTCGCCGAGTGGTTCTTTCGCCAGGACGGCATCGATCTTGTCGGCAGTCGCCGAGACCGCGTCATAGGCGCGCTTGTGCGTTTCGTCCGCGGCAAGCCAAGCCTGGAACGCGTCGATGTCTTGGCGGCTGACGCGGGGCTCGTCCAAGACCACGAGCCAGTGCGCGGCCTCCAATTCGGCCTGTGTTGGCTCGCGGTGGGCCATGGCGATCTGTCTTAAGGCGCCGAAGCGCCGCCGTCAGCGGCGGTCAGCCTGGCGTGACAAAAGGCGATGGCCCTCAAGACGAGCCGCTGCACCTGACGCTCGCTTACGCCCAGGGCCGTCGCGACCTCGGCAGGTGGCAAGAGTTCAACCCGGCGCATCAGCAGCGCCTTGCGTTCAAGTTCCGGCAGCGCCGCGATCGCCGCACGCAGGGCTGCTGCCTCCTCAGCGGCAATGCAATGATCCTCGGGGCTAGGCGCGTTCGCAGCAGCCGGCACAAGATCAATGCTCGCGACGGCGCGATAGGGCGCTGCCTTGTGCCTTCGGAGCGCATCTACTGCCATGTTCTTTGCGGTTTGGAATAAGAACGCTCGAGGCGACACGATCTGTCTGGCGTCAGCTGCGCACAGACGTAAGAAACTGTCCTGTGCGATATCCTCTGGAGAGACGTTTGCGCCGAAGCGGCGCAGAAATCGTCTGAGGACGCCAGCCTCGTTAACGAATAGCCGCCTGAGTTCCAGTTCCCCCCTCATAGAACTTCAATCAGCGTTTCGCGAAGCGCTCCGGCTCCGCAAACCAGAATTGACGCATTCGCCTGCGCGACGGCGTCCGACGAATGAACGAGTATCGCTTTGCCGAATGGACCTTCAGTGAGCACATTTGCGAGTGCGGCCACGTCCGCAGCGTCTAGAGTGTCAACGCAGCGCGCTACGACGGCTAAGCCACTTTGCGTCTTGAATGCGATGTCCAACGCATCGTCGCGCGCCCAGACGAGCGCGAGTGGCTTAACGCCCAGTTCCGCTAGGGTTTCCTGAAGTCGTTCGGCTGCTACTGGTTGGCTTGCGACGACGCCCATCTGCTCTTGCCGAAGAACCCTACAGAATAGGGACTATAGTCCCTGGTGACTATAATCGTCATCCCGTTTCTTCTGTTCGATGGAGTGGGAGCGAATAGTTTGCGCGAATGTCCTGCGTCTTCGGGAAGCGCGAGGACTTACGCAAGAACAGCTCGCCGTGGATGCAGGTCTCGACGTCACCTACTTACGCGAGATTGAGAAGGGCGAGGCAAACCCGACCGTCAAGAAGATCGCAGGTTTAGCGGAGGCGCTTGGCGTGTTTCCTGCCGACCTCTTTGAACTCCCGAAGTAAATAAGGACTATAGTCCCTGGTGACTATAAGCCCGGTGCGATTGACTTCTGGCTATGGACTGGAAGGCGCTCGTGGGCGCAAATATTCGGAAGCTGCGCGTTCGCAGAAAGCTGAGTCAAGAACAGCTCGCGCACGATTCTGAGATAGATCTGACTTATCTGGGTGGAATTGAACGAGGGAAGCGAAATCCCAGCTTATTGGTTCTGGTGCGCATTGCCGACCAATTGGGCGTGCATCCCAGCAAGCTGTTGGCGGAGTAGCTTTGCGCACCGTTGCCTCAGGGATGGCAATCCAATGGGCTGGGACGGCGCAGCTGGCTCAGCGCGAAGCGCAAGAGCCAGGCGCGCCGAAGGCGCGCGAGGCCCTGAAAATTTCCCTCCAGGGCGGCAGACGCACGCGAGGATCCTCCGTAGCAATAAGTCTGTATCTGGGAGCGTTTCAGCGCGTTCGCGCCGGGGTCAAGAGAGTCACACCTTTATCGACGTCTCAGGGCGCGATGGTTGTGCCCGCGTTGCACAGCGCGGGCGCCTCTATCTCTTTCGCGCGAGGTGTGGAGGCCGCCTAAGTGATTTGAACACTTGACCTCCGCATTACGAATGCGGCGCTCTTACCAGCTGAGCTAAGGCGGCCCCGTCGTGGATGACGGTTGTTTTTTTATTGGCGGGCGGCTTCGACCTCGGCGCGCACGAGATCGTATAATTGCTGCGGACCGAAACTGGGCAGCGGCCTTTCGTTGACGAAGAAAGTGGGCGTTCCCCTAACGCCAAGCGCCGTCGCATCGGCGATGTCTTGTCTGAGCGCGGTGGTGATTGCGGGCGCCATCATTCCCGATCGCGCTTGCGTCACATCAAGACCCGCGCCTGCGGCGACGGTCCAAGCCCTTTCTAGTTGCGGGTTGCCGTGAACAGCCCATTGCGGCTGTTCGACGAACAAAGCCTCCAGCACCGGCTCGAAAACATTCTGCCGCCGCGCCGTTTCCAGAATGCGCACCGCCTCGTCGGAGCCTTCGTGCAAGGGCGTGTAGCGCAGCACCAAGCGTACCTCGTTGGGATATTGCGCCATGATCTGCTTCACGATCGGATAAAAGGCGCGGCAGGCTTCACAAGAAGGATCAAAGAATTCAACGATCGTCACGGGTGCGTTAGCGGGCCCGATCACCGGAGAATGACGCCGCACATAGACGTTCCATGTTGGAGCGGGCACTGACGCGCTTGCTGCTGGGGCTTCGCCATCGGCGGAGGCCGCTCCAGTATCGGTGGCGCTGCCGGTTGGCGCATCAGGCGCTGCATCAATCGGCGCCGCGATCGGCGCCTGCGGCGGCGCGAAGTCAATGGTGGCGTCTTCGCCGGCGCCTCGAAAGAAAAAGGCTGCCAGCGCAAAGAGCGCGAGCGCGCCGGCGGCGATGGCAATGACGATGGTGCGTCTGTTCACGATGACCTCCGGCGAACAAATATGAGGAGAACGACGATTGCCGAAAATGCGGCGAGTGAAAGAGCTGGAATCGATAGCCATCCGAAGAGCGTCATGGCGGCGCTGGAGCAGGATGGTCCCGCCCCGCACTGAACGATCGGTTCTTGGATGAGGCCGACTTGGAGGAGGGTGTGATAGAGCGCGACCAACCCGCCGATCGCGGCCAGCGGCAGTGCGTAACGCCAGACGCCAGCATCGGAGCGGATGCACGCGACTAAGAGAATGATGGCGAGCGGAAACATGAAGGCGCGCTCGAACCAGCACAGATAACACGGCGCCTGACCCAAGACCTCACCGATGAACAAGGCCCCGAGGCTTGCGCAAAGCGCGATCAGCCAGGCTGCGAGCAGCAGCCACCATGAGCTGCGATCTTCGGCGTGGGGCGCGCTCGCCGGTCGGTTCGTCTCAAGGTGCGTCATGGCTCGTGCTTCCGTGCAAGCACCGCCAACGTCCAACCGAAACCCGCTTTCGCAAGCGCCTTCTCCAGGCCGCGCCCGAACACGGCGCGCAACACGCGCTTTGCCTGTAAGCCCGCGATCAAACGCATCGGGCCTCGATTGGCGGCCGGCGTGAGCGTCTCGATTGTGAGAAGCTCGAAATGAGGCGCTAGCAGCGCTTTGAGTTCGTCGCGGTTAAACCATCGGCGCAGGTGTCCAGGCTGTTGCGGCGCCACCGTGTTGAATTTCTCGAGCACCGGCCGGTTTTGCGTCGCCAGCATCAAGTATCCGCCGGGATGCAAGAGCGCGCTGAGCTTGGCGATAAAGGCGTCGTGGTCTTCGACATGGGAGAGCACTTCAAGACTGACGACAACGTCGAACTGTTCCTCGAAGTCGAGCGCCATGAAGTCGCCAGCGATAAACTTCACATCCGGCACGCGCCCTCGCGCCCGCGCCAGAACTTCATCCGACAGATCTGTTGCGGTCACCTGGCCGAATTGTTTGAGCGCGGGACAAAGCCAGCCCGCGCCGCAGCCGACCTCCAGGATGCTGAAGTCGGTTCGGCCTAAATTGGAAAGCCAACGGAAAACGGCGTCGCGCTGATCCAGCGATACATCGCTCAGTCTCTGCTCGCGATGGGACGCGTTCCATTCGTTCCAATAGCTGCGCTGCAATTCGATCGGCTGGTTCACTGGATTGGCTCCCCTAATCGTGTCGCGCGCCGGGCTCGACGCTGATGCGCACGCGAACAATTTGCGCCGTCGGGTCCGGCGCGAGTTCGACATGGACCGCACTTGAAGAGCGGTCGCGCACCGAGAGCGGGTCGTTCCAGCCGCCTTCGGTCAGCCCGAGGCTCGCGCCATTGGCGTCGAACGTCTCGACATGAAGATGCGCGTTGATGAGGCCGGCCCGGCCCGGCTCGCGCCGCGCCCAACCGTGGACGTAAGCGCGCCCATCGGCGCGGCGTTCGAGGTCAAAGCCGCGAAGGCGGACTTTGTGGCCGCTTATCAATTCGACAGCGGCCTCCGGCGCCGGCGCTTGCGCGGCTGCCGAACCTGCAACGAGCAGGGCGGCCAGAAAAATCGAGACTGCTTTCATGTGTGCCCCGTGGTGAGGTGAGCCGGCGGCGCCAACGCCATGCGTCAGCGCCGCCAGTCCGTCGATTATTGGATGGTGAAGTGCAGCGTGCCTTCCATGGCGTGGCCGTCGCCGGTGGCGTTCCAATGCACCTCATAGGCGCCCGGTCCCAGCGCCGGCAGCGGAATGGAATAGCTCGCTGTCGCCGCGCCCGGCGCTGTGAACGTCACCGGAATGGCGGTGTGTCCCGGTCCATGCAATTGCACTTGGGTCAGCACCACGGCGTGCTCGAACGTCAGCGACAGCGCCGATGGCGCAGCCGCCAGCACCGCATCGTCGGCCGGCACGGATTGCACTTCGGCGTTGTCGCCGTGCGTCTCCTGCGCCAGCGCCGGCGTTGCGCAGAGCGCCAATGCCGCGGCGAGAATGAGTCGTTTCATGTATGTCCTCCTTGGTTGACCCAGCACCTGTGTTGAAAAATTCTGCGGGATGACGCTGCTCATGCATCGATCTCCCCGTGTTGGTCGGACGCCGCCGGCAGCACGTCGGCTGGATCGGCAAGTGCGCCGTTCTCACGCATCTCGACATGCACATGATTGGTGATGCCGCGCGGATAACGGCGGCTCAGATCCTGCGCGCGTCCGATCGGTTCGCCTGCACGCACGACGGCGCCGAGTTCAACCAGGGGCCCGACATAGAGCACCCGCACGTCGCGCGTTTGGTCTTCGCTTGTGAGTTCAACGTAGCGGTAGCGCTCGTCGCCGCGATAGGCGAAGCCGATGCGCTGCACGACGCCAGCGATCGGCGCGCGCACCACTTCACCCGGCTCGGCGATATAGTCTGCGCCGCGATGGCGGCGCGCGCCGCCGCCGCGCGAAGCGCCGAAGGCGCCCGCGCCATAGACGTCCTCGCCGCGCAGCGAATGACCGGTTGGATTCACGAGGTCCGGCGCCGGCGGCGGCAAGGTGTAGGTCGTGGCTTTGATGGGCGCGGGCGCTGTCGCAAATGCTTGCGCCGCCACGCCAGCGCCGACGCAGCCGGCCAATGCGAACACCGTAACGGTTATCGCGGCCGCGCCCGGGGGGGCCGGGAAAGTGACGCGGCCGCGCCGCCTTGCATGAGAGGATGCGCTCATGTGGCGGAGTCCTTGTAGGCGAGGAGGCGAAGCGCATTGGCGACCACGATGAGCGTTGAGCCTTCGTGGAAGATGATCGCTGCGCCGATCTGCAGGCCAAAGATGGTGGAAGGGATGAGCACGGCGACGACGCCGAGGCTCACCCAAAGATTTTGCCGGATGATGCTGGTCGTTTGTCGGCTGAGGCCCACCGCGAAGGGCAAGTGCTTGAGATCGTCCGCCATCAAGGCGACATCGGCGGTTTCAAGCGCAACGTCCGAGCCCGCGGCGCCCATCGCGACGCCGACATTGGCATTGGCGAGCGCGGGCGCATCGTTGACGCCGTCGCCGATCATGGCCACGCCGCCTGGCTCAACCTTGAGCGTGTTGATCGCCGCGACTTTCTCATCGGGCATCAGCGCGCCGAACGCTTGATCAAGCCCAATGCTGCCTGCCACCGCATCAGCGACGCGCTGATTGTCGCCGCTCAGCATGACGACGCGCCGGATGCCGAGGCGCCGGAGGCGTTCGACGGTCGCCTTCGCTGCTGGGCGCTCGGTGTCCATGACGCCGAGCACACCCAGATAGCGGGCGCCGCGCCGCACCACCATGACGGTGCGCCCCGACGATTCCAGATTGGTGACGATGAGCCGAAGCTCGTTCGGCATCGGTGCGGGGCCAGTCTCGAAGAGACCCGGCTTGCCGATCTGCACGACTGCGCCGTCTATGCGGCCTTGAATACCTTTGCCCGTGATGCTCTCGACCGCCTCAGCGCGCGGCACGGGCGCCTCACCTAGACGTTTGGCGCCGTCGCGCACGATCGCGCCGGCGAGGGGATGGTCGCTGCTGCGTTCGATCGCCACGGCGACGGCCAGCAATTCCTCTTCCGTGACGCCGAAGAGGGGTTTTACGTCGGTCAGATAAGGTTTGCCCTCAGTCAGCGTGCCGGTCTTGTCGAAGGCGATTGCGCTAACGCGCCCGAGCGCTTCAAGGGCTGCGCCGCCTTTGACCAGGACACCGCCGCGCGCGGCGCGCGCGACCCCGCTCAGCACCGCGCTTGGCACAGAGATGGCGAGCGCGCAGGGGCTTGCGGCCACCAGCACCGCCATGGCGCGATAGAAGCTGTCGGCGAACGGCTCATCGACGACGATCCAGGCAAAGAGAAGCGCACCAACCAAGCCGAGCACGCACGGCACGAAGATGCGCTCGAACTTGTCGGTGAAATTCTGTGTCGGCGAACGCTGCGATTCGGCTTCCGCCACTAACGTGACGATGCGCGCGAGCATGCTCTCGGTGGCGAGACGCGAAACGCGCACATCGATGGCGCCCGCGCCATTGATCGCGCCCGCGAACACCCGGTGCTGCGCCGGCGCCTTGGCGAAGTCGGGGTAAGCATCAGCGCTGGCAGCGGCTTGCTTTTCCACCGGCGCGCTCTCGCCCGTGATCGGCGCTTCATTGACCGCGCTTTCGCCCGCGATCACCACGCCGTCGGCGGGCAGGCGCTCGTTCGGCCACACCATGATGATGTCGCCGATCTTCAGGTCCGCGACGGCGACCTCTTCGACGGCGTCACCGCGCCGCAACTGGGCGCGTTCCGGCGTTAGCTGCCCGAGCGCTTCGATCGCTTTCTTGGCGCGCCCCATCGCCCAATTCTCGAGCGCGTGACCTAAGCTGAAGAGAAAGAGGAGGAGCGCGCCTTCAGCCCAGGCGCCTAGGAGGGCCGCGCCAATGGCCGCCACCAGCATGAGTGAGTCGATGCGAAACTGCCGCCGGCGCAGATTGTCGAACGCCTCACGCGTCGTGAAATAACCGCCCAGCAGGTACGCGGCGATAAAAGCGACCAGCGGCAGCGTCTCTATGCCAGCGCGTTCGGCGAGCCACCCGGCGGCGAGTGCTGCCCCAGAGCCCAATGCGAAGAAGAGCTCGCTGCGTTCGCCGAACGGTCCACCATGCGCGTGATCATGAGCTTTGCCGGTCTCATGAGTGTGCGAAGCGCTGATCTTGGCGGACGCGGCGTCGCTCTCAAGCAGCGCCAGCACGCGCGCGCTGTCGAGCGATTTAGGATCGAATTCGATCAAGGCTTCGCCATTGTCGAATTCGTCGACATTGATCACGCCTTTGGCGTCGCGCAGCCGGGCCAGTTTTTGCTTCGGCGCTTCAGAAGGCAGCGCCAGTGTGACGTGACCGCGTTGACGGCCAACTTGCACGCCCATTTGCGCCGCGGTCGCGCGCACCTTGGCGGGGGTGGTGCGCGCCGGATCATAATGCACGCAGATTTTGAGCGGTCCCCGGTTGGGGTCGTTGACGATGTGGGCCTGGCTGACCGCGGCGATAGTCTGAACGCGCTTAGTGAGATCAAGCGCGCAGCGTTTGCAGCGCCCGGCCGAGGGCGAGCGCAACAAACCGCCGACGTCGATGCGTTCTTTCTTGGCGTTGGCCATGATTTGCGCCCGGCCCCCCGCGTCTAAAGCCGCGCCAAGCGCGCATCGAGAATGCGCACCATGCCGTCGGGCGTCTGGAAGGCGTGATCCTCGTCGAGCACGCCGTCGAACAGGAACGAAGGCGTGTGGTTGACGCCCAGCGCCATGGCCCCTTCGATGCTGCGTTGAATGCGCTGGACGCCTTCTGGGTCGTTCAAGCAGGCGAGGATCTGCGCTTGGGACAATCCCAATTCGCCGCCGGCCGCGAGCAACGCATCGCGCACGTCGCCAAGCGTGCCCGCGCCTAGTATCGCGCTCTGGCGCTCAAACAGAATTCCGACCCGGCGGAGATATTCGTCCGGGCTCGCGCGCTCGCAGCGCGCTAACTGAAACATCGCCAATGCAACGGCAGGGGGCGGCGTCGCCATCTCACGCAAGGTGAAACGGACGCGGCCCGTATCAATGTAGCGCGCCTTCAGCGCCGTCCAGTTGGCGAGATGAAATTGCGCGCAATGAGGGCACGTCATCGAGGCGTATTCGGTGAGGTGGAGCGACGCGGACGCCAATCCAATTGTCATGTCGTCCGATGATTGCGCGTAGGCCCAAGCCGGCGCGCTTGTCGCGGCGGCGGCTGTGATGAGGAAGCGGCGGCGATGAGGCGTCATGGCGCGGCGCTCTCGATGGCGATGACGGCGGCGACCGCGCTTATGACGGCGGCGATCCGCAACGCAGCTTGGACGCGCTCTAACGTCACGTTGCGCTTGTGCAGCTCGGCTTCATGTACGTTGAGACAAACACCGCATTGACGCACAGCGGAAACCGCAAGCGCCCAGAGTTCGAAGTCGATCTTGTCGACGTCCTTCTGAGATAGCGCCGTCATGGCAAGGCCGGGCTGTTGGCCGCGATAATCGTGATTGTTGAGCTGATTGACCGCCGAATAATAGACCGTGTTCATCGCCATGATGGTTGCGGCGGACTTGGCGGCATTGCGCGCCGCGGGCGTCAGGCGGGCGGACGCCTCGCTTTCGAGCGCGACGATGAGACGTGCTTGGCCGGTGGCGTAAGCGCAGGCGAGAAAGCAGCCCCACTTCTGCTGATCGCTTAGAAGCTGCTCTTCGCTCAGTGTGATCAGATTGTGCTTTTGATCGGCGGCGTAGGCGGGAAGTGCATCGCGAAGGGATAGCAATGACATGGGGTAACCTACCTTTCCATCTGAGGGTTCGCGGACGGCGCCGCACACGTGGCGCGGCGCACCGGAAAACGGGCGGCGCCGACAACGCCGTCATTGAAGGCGACACGCAGCATGATCGAGCGCGCCGTGATCGCGCTGGGCGCTTCGCCGATCATCAAACCCGGCGCCGCGCGCGAGAGCGTGACGGCTTCGACGCCGCGCGCGGAGGCGAAAGACGCGCTCGCCGTCGCATCAATCGGCGCGCCGGTCTCATCGTGCAGGCGCACCTCGATACGCCGCGCGCGCACCGCGAGTTCGACTTCGCCGCGTCCGATCTGACGGACAAAGCCGCCGCAATGGCCGGCCCCGGACGCCGCCGCCGGCTCTGCGGCCGCGCTGAGAAGCGCGACCGCCAACGCGGCGAAAAGCGGCGAGAGCCGGTTCATTCGGCTTGCGCCGGAGCTGCGCCGCCGCCTGAATAGGCGGTCGGCATTTCGCCTTCGCGCAATTGATGGCCGCTCTTCAGCATCAGCCGGCAGATCGCGGGCAGCACGAAGAGCGTGAGCAGCGTTGCGGTGATGAGGCCGCCGATGACGACCGTGGCCAGAGGCTTTTGCACTTCAGCGCCGGTGCCGTGCGCGATCGCCATCGGCACAAAGCCGATGGCCGGCACAATGCCGGTCATCAACACGGCGCGGAACTTCTCGATCATGCCTTCGCGGATGGCCTCGTCGACAGGCATGCCGAGGTCGAGGCGGCTGTTGATGCTCGTCATGACGACGAGGCCATTGAGCACCGCGACACCGGCAAGACAGATGAAGCCAACCGCGGCCGAGATCGAGAACGGCATGCCGGTCAGAACAAGCGTGAACACGCCTCCCGCGAGCGCCAGCGGCACGGCGGTGAACACAGCGCCGGCCGCGCGGAAGGTTCCAAGCGCCATGTAGAGGATGCCGAAGATCAAGACAAAGCACGCGGGCACGATCAGCGACATGCGCTGGGACGCCGATTGCAAGTTCTCGAACTGGCCGCCCCAGACCAGATATGCTCCGGTCGGTAGCGACACCTCGCTGACCCTTCGCTGCGCTTCGGTGACGAAGGAGCCTAAGTCGCGCCCGCGCACGTTTGCTTGCACGACGACGCGGCGGCTGCCGTTTTCGCGGCTGACCTGATTGAGGCCCTCCGAGAATGTGAAGGTCGCAACTTCGCGCAATGGAATGGAGGCGCGCGGTCCGTTCTCGGTTTCCGGCAGCATGACGGGCAACGCGCCGACGGCGTCGAGATCGTCGCGCACTGCTTCCGGCAAGCGCACCACGACGTCGAAGCGGCGATCGCCTTCAAAGACGAGGCCCGCTTCGCGTCCGCCCATCGCCGTCGCCACCGTGTCGGTGACGTCCTGCAATGAGAGGCCATAGCGGGCGATGGCGTCACGGTCGAAGCGCACATCGAGCGTCGGGAAACCGCCGGTCTGTTCGACTTTAACGTCGGCGGCGCCATCAATCGACTGCAGCACGGTGGCAATGCGCCCGGCAGCAGCGCTCATCTCGGTCAGGTCTTCACCGTAGATCTTGATCGCGACATCGCCGCGGACGCCCGCGATGAGTTCGTTAAACCGCATCTGGATCGGCTGGGTGAACTCGTAGGAATTGCCGATGAGCTGCGAGAGACGGGCCTCCATGCGCGCAATCAGTTCAGCCTTCGGCTCGTTCGGGTTCGGCCATTCCGAGCGCGGCTTCAGGATCACGAACGAATCCGAGATGTTCACCGGCATCGGGTCTGACGCCACTTCCGCGGTGCCGGTTTTCGAGAACACGAACGCGACTTCCGGAAACTCGGAGATGATCTGTTCGACGCGCGCCTGCATGGCGGTCGATTGCTGCAGCGAAGTTGACGGGATGCGCACCGCCTGAATGGCGATGTCCTGTTCGTCGAGTTGGGGAATGAACTCGCGTCCGAGCGTGAAGAAGAGCGCGCCCGCGAGAGCGAAGATCGCCACGCCCGCGGCGATCACAGTCTTGGGCTTGCGCAGCGAATAATCGAGACCAGGCTCATAGCGATTGCGCGCGACCTCGATCGCCTTGACTTCTTTCTCGGCGACTTTGCCGCGAATGAGGAGAGCGACCATCGCCGGCACAAAGGTCAGCGACAGGACGAACGCCGCCGCCAAGGCCAACATCAAGGTGATCGCCATCGGCGAGAACATCTTGCCTTCGACGCCCGAGAAAGTGAGCAAAGGCGCGAAGACAAGAAAGATGATCATCTGACCGAAGATGGTCGGTTTGATCATCTCGCGGCTCGCTTCCATCGTTTCGTGGAGGCGCTCTTGCAGAGAGAGCAGGCGGCCTTCGTGATGCTGTCTCTCGGACAAACGCCTCAGACAATTCTCGATGATGATGACGGACCCATCGACGATGAGGCCGAAATCGAGCGCGCCCAGCGACATGAGATTGCCGGAGACGCCGAAGAAATTCATGCCGATCGACGTCATCAGCATCGAGAGCGGGATGATGAGGGTGGCGATGACCGCGGCGCGGACGTTGCCGAGCAGCAGGAAGAGCACCACCGCGACGAGGAGGGCGCCTTCGGCGAGGTTGCGCTCGACCGTGGCGATCGTGGCGTTCACAAGCTTGGAGCGGTCGTAAACGACTTCAGCGACGATGCCGGGCGGCAAAGTCTGCGTGATCTGCTCAAGCCGCTCGGCAGCCGCCGCGGCGACGGTGCGGCTGTTGCCGCCGGTGATCATGAGCACGGTGCCGACGACGACCTCGCGTCCGCCCGAGGTGGCCGCGCCCGTGCGCAGATCGCCGCCGACGCTTACATTGGCGACGTCGCGCACAGTGATCGGCACGCCGTCGCGGGTGGCGACAACGGCCTCGGAAATTTCCTCAAGCGTGCGGATGCGCGCATCGGCGCGCACCAGGAACGACTCGCCGCCTTGCTGGATGAAGTTTGCGCCAACGGAAAGATTGGCGCGATCAAGCGCTTCGGCGAGTTCGGAAAAGGAAATGCCGTAGGCGGAGAGCGCGCCAGCATCCGGTTCGACGACATATTGCTTTTCGTAGCCGCCAATCGAATCGATGCCCGCGACGCTTGGCACCGAACGCATCTGCGGCCGGATCATCCAATCCTGGATCGTGCGCAGATATCCCGCTTGCGACACAGGATCGGTGAGGCGCTCGCCCTCGACCGTGAGATAGGCGCCATCGGGCTGCCAGCCGGGCTGGCCCGCTTCAACGCGTGCGCCTTCAGCATTCGGATCGGCATAGTGCACCGTCCACATCAAGACTTCGCCAAGGCCGGTTGAAATCGGCCCCATTTGCGGCTCGACGCCTTCGGGCAAGCTCTCTCGCGCTTGCGTCAGCCGTTCGGCCACTTGCTGGCGGGCGAAATAGATATCGACGCTGTCGTTGAAGACGACCGTGACCTGACTGAAGCCATTGCGCGAGATCGAGCGCGTGTTCTGCAAGCCGACGATGCCGGACATCGCCGTTTCGACCGGATAGGTGACGAGCCGCTCGACATCGAGGGGACCGAACGACGGCGCGACCGTATTGATCTGCACTTGCCGGTTGGTGATGTCTGGCACCGCGTCGATGGGCAGACGCACGATGTTGTAGACGCCGATGCCGGCGATGATGAGGACGATCGCCATAACGGCCCAGCGGGCTTTGACGGCGAGTTCGATAAGGCGGCTGATCATGTGTGCGGGATCCGGTCGGGATTGAAGAGGGGCGGTCTCAGTGGTCGTGCGAGGCGGAGCCCTTGCCGATCTCGGCCTTCACCAGGAACGCGTTCTCGGAGACGTAGATTTCACCGGCAGCAAGCCCGGAGATGATCTCGACCTGGGTTGCGCCAGATCGCCCAAGCGTGACCGGCCGCGCTTCGTAAGTGTCTGGGGAGACGCGCACGAAGACGACGCTTCTGCCTTCGACCGTCTGCACGGCGTCACGCGGCACTGCGACCGCCGCTTGTTGTGCGGCCGTCACCACCGCGCCGCGCACGGCCATGCCGGGACGCAGCGACGAGCCTTGCGCGGCCGTCAGCGGCGCCCGCGCGATCAGCGTTTGACTGTGTGCGTCCGCGGTCGGCAGCACGCTCGCAATCTGTGCTTCGACGCGCGTGGCTCCATCGAGACCGGTGATGAAGACGCGTTGCCCGGCGCTGATCCGGCCGATGTCGCGTGTGGCGACGTTGAGTTCGGCCTGCAAGCGTGAAAGATCGCCGACCACGAAGAGCGGCTGGTCGCTGGTTACATCGCCGATATTGGTCTGGCGGTCGAGCACCACGCCCGCGATCGGCGTGGCGACGCCGTAAGTCTGAAGGCTTTCGGCGCTTTCGACCCGCGCCAGAGTTTCCCCGCGCCGGACGCTGTCGCCGACATTGCGCAGCACCGCGCGCACCGGCCCCGGATAAGGCGCATGCACTTCCGCGCGCGCCGAAGGCTGGAGCATGATGCGGCCGGTCAGGTTGAGCGTTTCCTCGATGGCGCCAGGCCCCGCGGTCGCGACGACAATGCCGGAGGTCTCTGCCGCCTCGACTGGAATAGTGACGCGCTCTGCGGCGCCTTCCTCGCCTTCGGCGTGGCCTTCTTCGCCCTCTTCATGGGCTTCTTCGCCTTCCTCGTGGCCAGCCTCGGCGGCGGGCTGTTCGGACTCCGCTTCGCCCGCGCCACAACCAGCGAGACCAAGCGCTAGAACCAGCGCGATAGGCGCGAGCGCCGCAGACTTCATTCTGAAGGTGTTCATTGGTGTTGCTCCTCGAAGGGCAGCGCTTCCCCGAAGCGCGCCGTGAGGCGGTCAAGTGCTGCCTCGTTGTTGTGGAAAGAACGCAAGGCTTCGACGCGCGCTTGGCGCGCGTCTGAGAGCGCGCGCTGAGCATCGAGGACGTCGAGATAGGAAAAGGCGCCGCGATTGTAGCCGTCTTGCGCCAAAGAGAGCGCGCGTTCGGCTTGCGGGATGACATCCTCTTCAGTCGATTGCACCGCGGCCGCATCGGTCGCGATTGCGCGCTCAAGCGCGGCATATTCCCGAGAAAGCGTGCGCCGTCCCGCTTCCAGCTCCAGTTCCGCGCGCCGCTGCTCGGCGCGGGCGCGCGCGACCGAGCCCTGATTGCGGTCGAACACGCCAAGCGGGATCGACACGCCGGCGACCAGCGCGCCTTCGCCGTCGCGATCCTCGAACCTTCTATAGCCAAGACTGAGCGTTGGGTTTTGCCAGGAGAGCGACCGCTCAACGCTGAGCGCCGCCCCTGAGCGGTCACGCTCCGCCGCGAGCCGCGCGATATCCGGGCTCGCATCACCAAGCGCGTCGTGTTCGTGATCACGCGCCTGCGGCAGGGCGAAATCGGCAGCGATCAGGCTGAAGCCGTCGTCGCCGCCAAAGTAAGACGCAAGCCTCGCGCGCGCTGTGGCGGCTTCCGCTTGTGCGCGGGTGAGTGCGATGCGGGCTTCCGAGAGGCCCGCTTCGGCGCGGGCGCCGGCCATCAAAGGGTCGCGCGCAGCAGCGACCCGGCGCGCGACCGAAACGCTCAGAGCCTGCGCGGTGGCCAAACGCTCTTCAGCGATGGTGACGAGTTCTTGCGCGGCGAGCGCGTCATAATAAGCGGTCTGCACATCGCGCGCGAGATCTAGGCCGCGTAGAATCCGGTCCAGTTCGGCGCCGTGCAATTCCCGGTCAGCAAGGCGAATGCGGGCGCCGCGGCGGCCGCCGAACTCGACTTCTTGCGAGAGCGAAAAGGTTGTTTCGGCGCCGCTAAAGCCGCGGAGGTCGCCGCGGCCGTTGAAATTTTCAACTTCCGCGTCGAGCGTGGGGTTCGGCCGCACGCGCGCTTGCCGGAGCCCGCCTTGCGCCGCGTCGACGCCAGCGCCCGCAGCGCTTACGCCCGGATCGGATTGAAGCGCGCGTTCGATCGCGCTCTGCATCGTCAGCGGCGTGCGCTCCTGGGCGAGCGCCGGTGCGGCAATCAACGGCGCGGCGATCGCGCTGAGGGAAGCGGTGGCGACGTAGCGCAGAATGCGCGCCGAACGCCGTCTTGAACGGTGTGAATCGAGCATGAAAAGTCCGCGATGCGTGAAGGGTCACGCGCCGCAGATCATTCCGCAGCGCGTTCTTAGACGATCGCGGTGGGTTTTGGTGGCCGCTCTAGACCGGTCGGCGCGCCAGAGGAGGCGCCGTGCGTGCTGCGCGGAGCGGCGACACGCAACATGACTTGCGCCGTGACGACGCCGCCGGAGAGGGCCGGCGTCATGCCGTTGCAATGGGCGGCGCAGCAATGATGCTGTGGTTGCGCCGGGCTTGCGGGCGTCTGTTCGCCGCCGCCCGCGGATTCGACAGCCGCGCCTTCAGCGTCGGCCAACAGAAAACTGATGCCGGCTTGAGCGTTGTCGGCGGCGGCGTGAGCGGGTGAGGCTTCTTCGAGCATGATGAAGCCGAGGAGGGCGATGCAAAGCATCGCCACCCAGCGCCTCCAGTTCATGTCGCTCGAAGCCCGCACGCGCTTCACCCCGCTATGGCCGCAGCAGATTCGCGGCGCGCCTGCCTATATACGGACCATGACCCGCTGAGAAACAGTAAACACCACATCAAAGTCAGACCAGGGCGATCGTGTCGCAGCCGTGGCGCCGGCTGCAAGTATGACCAAAATGTTGCCGAAAGCGTCGTTGAACGAGCAAAGCCATACCGAGCGGAGGTTGGCGTCGCCGTTCCGGAAGCGAAGTAACATTATAACGGCGCCAAGATTCACCGCTAGCGAGCGCGCCGATGAACCATCGGTTCTGCCGCGGGCAAGCCGGTTTCATTCGCGAGTTGTCAGCTCTGCTAATTCTTAGTCGTGGTTTTGCGTGCAGAGAGGCCGTGATCGCTCAGCGACTCGATGATCCGGCACTCGCTTGCAGGCCCGCCTGCACATGCGACGATCATGCGCGAGAGTTCTTGTTCGAGCGCGCGCAATTGCTCGATGCGCTGACGCACGGTCTCGAGGTTCTTCGAGGCGATCCGGTCGGCGTCGCCGCACGGACGCTGGGGGTGATCGGCGAGGTCCAAGAGCGAACGAATGTCAGGGAGCTCGAACCCCAACGTGCGGGCATGGCGCACGAAGCTGAGCCGGCGCACGTCCTTGTCTCCATAGAGCCTGCGGCCGCTTTCGGTGCGCGGGGGCGCTCCGATCAGGCCTTCCTGCTCGTAAAACCGGATGGTCGGCACCTTCAGGCCGGTTTTTTTCGCGACTTTGCCAATACTTAGCATTGGGGCTTGATCCTCTAGCGACTAGAGGATGTAGGGCATGGGGCGTTGGATTGCGAGAGTTTCGATGCCCCCGCCGTGGACCCCATTTGCAGTTCTGAGCCTCATTATCGCGTTGTCGGCCCTCCGGCTCTGGTTGGTCACCCGCCAGTCCGGCGTCAGCGCCTATGGCTTCGGCCGCCACGCGGCCATTCAAAGTGTGGCTGAACGGCTCTGGCGGCTCGCCGTATTGGCGGCGCTCGCCCTATCGGCCGTCGCGTGGCTCGCGCCCGATTTGGAGCACGCGCTCGGCCGGCCAGACTGGGCCTTGTTTGCACCGCTGCGCTGGGTGTCCGCCATCTTGTTCGTTGCCGCACTCGCGATCATCGCCGTTGCACAGATTCAGATGGGCGCCTCCTGGCGCGTTGGCGTGCCGAAGGAAGGGCCCGGTGAACTCGTCTCTCGCGGTCTCTTCGCCTGGTCGCGCAATCCGATCTTCGTGGGTTTGCTCGCGGCGCTCGCGGCGTTGTTGCTGTGGAGCCCCACCATGTTGAGCGCCGCGGTTCTCGCCGGCGCGTGGACGCTGACGCTCGTGCAAGTGCGCATCGAGGAAGAGGCGCTGCGCGAAACGCATGGCGACCGATACGAACTTTATGCCGCAAGAGTCGGGCGCTGGTTCGGGCGTCGCGCGCTTCCATGGGCAGGCGCTGAGAGAGTTTCCCCATGAGCAGTCCCACGATAACCGGGCGGCTCACACAGCTCGTGTTCATTCCTGCGCTGGTTGCGCTTGATCTCGTCACGAAGGGCTGGGCGCGGACCGACCTGCGCTACGGAGAACCGGTCGAGGTCTTGCCGTTTTTGAATTTGACGCTTGGCTACAATCGCGGCGTCGCGTTCGGACTGCTGAACGACGCAGGCAGCCTGGTTGTGTTGCTCGTCACCGCCGCGATCAGCCTCATGTTCGGCGTCTGGTTTTGGCGCGAACCGCGAGCGCTCACCCGCCTCGGATTAGCGTTCGTATTAGGCGGCGCGCTCGGCAACTTCTTCGACCGGTTGTCGCGCGGCGAAGTCACAGACTTTCTCGATTTGCATGTCTTGGAACAGCATTGGCCAGCGTTCAATCTGGCCGACACCGCGATCACGTGCGGCGCGGTGTTGCTGGTCATCGACATGCTACGCGCGCGCAAGGAGCCACGCACTTAAATGAGCAATGACACGACATTCACGCCAGCAGCGGGTCGTCCCGAGTGGACGCCCTTCTATGATTTCGCCATCGCGCTCCTGACGCGCGAGCGGCGCTGGCGTTCGGCTCTGCTGGCCCAGACCGCGCCTCAACCGGGCGATCGAATCATAGATGTGGGATGCGGCACCGGCACCTTCGCCGTGATGCTAAAGCGTGCCGAGCCGCGTGCCGAGATCGTCGGTCTTGATCCCGACCCAGATGTGCTCGCAAGGGCGCGCGCCAAGGCCGCGAAAGAGAAAGCGGAGGTGACGTTTCGCCAAGGGTTCGCGCGTGATGCGGGGGCGGAGGCGGCCAGCTTCACCAAGGTCGTCTCAAGCCTCGTGTTCCACCAAGTGCCATTGGAGGAAAAGCGCGCCGGACTTGTTGCCATCGGGCGAGCCCTACGCCCGGGCGGGACGCTGCATATCGCCGACTACGGGCTGCAGCGCACGCCGCTGATGCGCGCCGCGTTCCGCCAGATCCAAAAGCTCGACGGCTTCGACAATACCGAGCCGAACGCGCGCGGGGTTCTGCCCGAGCTGATGCGCGAGGTCGGATTTGCGGCCGTTGAGGAGACGGAAGTCATCTCGACTGTCACTGGGTCGATCTCGCTCTACCGCGCTCTACGCGCGGACGCTTGAGCCTACGTTCTCGCACCTTGGAGGATCGTCTTATGCTGATGAATTCGGTTGAGAAGGCGATGATGAACAATCCCGTCCGCGCCGCGCTGCAGCGCCATTTCGAGATGCCGAGATTGCTTAAGATGGGCGGGCGCGTACCGGGCGGGCGCGTGCTGGAAGTTGGCTGCGGACGCGGCGTCGGGACCGAGCTCATACTCGCGCGAAGCGGCGCTGAGCGCGTCGATGCGTTCGACCTCGATCCCGAGATGGTCGCCCTCGCGCGCAGGCGCTTGCGTCGCCATGGCGATCGTGTGCGGGTCGGTGTCGGCGACGTCGAGCACATTGACGCCGAGGATGGCGCCTACGACGCCGTGTTCGACTTCGGCATCATCCATCACGTACCCGATTGGAGGAATGCGCTCAGCGAAATCCATCGTGTGTTGAAGCCTGGCGGGCGGTTCTACGCGGAAGAAGTGCTGGAAAAGTTCATCCTCGATCCTTTGTGGCGGCGCGTCCTCGTTCATCCGCTTGAGGATCGCTTCAGCTATGAGTGCTTCCGACAAGCGCTGGTCGAATCCGGTTTTGAACTGGTAGGCAGTCGCCAGCTTCGGGATCAATTCGCATGGTTCGTTGCAGACAGGCCAGCCTTGCCGATCGACACGACGGCCGCCGATAGCCGCGCCGCGGTCGGTGCAGCAGGGGCGACACCATGAGCGACGATGAAAGCTTCGAGGCCGTCACAGCGGAAGAACGGCGAACGTTGTGGATCGTGCTCGGCCTCAATCTGCTGCTCGTCGTTGTGATGGGGGGAGCGGGCGTTTGGTCGGACTCCAGCGCCTTGATAGCCAACGCTCTCGATAACGCCTCCGACGCTGGCGTGTATGCACTGAGCTTGTTCGCCGTAGGCCGCTCTCTCAATTGGAAACGAGGCGCGGCGGGCGCATCTGGCGTGCTGCTGATCCTCTTCGGCCTCGGCGTTGTCGCCGACACCGTGCGCCGGTTCCTGACCGGATCGGAGCCGATCGGCGCCACCATGATGATCGTCGCCCTGTTTGCAGGCGCCATCAACCTCCTGTGCGTGTGGCTGCTCGGCCGCTTGAAAAAGAAGGAGGTGCATTTGCGCGCCGCCGAGACCTTCAGCTTCAACGATTTCATTTCCAATGGCGGCGTGCTGGTCGCCGGCGCGTTGGTGTTTTGGACAGGACTGCGCTGGCCTGACCTTGTCGTGGGACTGTTGGTGGCGCTGGTCGCTATCAAAGGCGGCGTCGACATCATCGGCGATGCACGCCGGACGAAGGACGAAGATTGAACGCGCCGATAACACAATAGGTGGCCAACCCATGTCGCTAGCGAATTTGACCGGGGACGATGTCGGCGCCGGCCGGCGTTTCAAGGTTACGGGCCTTGATTGTCAGAACGAAGTGCGCGCGCTCAAAGCAGCGGTGGGACCGCTTGCCGGCGGCGAAGACAAGCTCTCGTTCGACACCAAAGCCGGATGGATGGTGATCGCACCTGACGTGAGCGCGTCCAACGATGCAATCGAGGCCGCGGTGGCGACCACCGGCATGAAAGCGGCCTTGTGGCCTCGGGAGGAGGCGGTCGCGTGCAATAGCTGCGTTGGCGACGAGGCGCTGACCTCGCCCGTGCCGGCCAGTGCGCCCGGAACATTAGTTCTCAAAATTCATGGCATGGATTGCGGCGACGAGGTCGCCACGCTGAAGCGCGAGCTCTCAAGCGTCGTCGCTGAAGAAAGACTTTCCTTCGATCTCATCAACGGCCGCATGTCAGTTGCAGGGTCTCCGGACGCAGAGTTTGTTACGCGCATCGAGCGTGCGGTCGCCAGCACAGGCATGAGCGCCGAAGTGTGGAGGGAAGGCGCCGTAGGCGAAGGCGCAGCTCTTGAAGCGCGCCGGCGCAAGACGCAGTCGCGGCTGACCGCGGCAAGCGGCGTCCTGACAGTAGTAGGTCTCGCCATTCACGCCGCTGTCGCGGGCGATCTCGGCGCTGCATTGAGCGAGACGCCAGGCGTGTCGGCCCCGCCGCCATTGTCCGCCATCATCGCCTACGCCGGCGCCATTCTATGCGGCGCACGCTACGTAGCGCCCAAGGCGCTGCTCGCTGCACGCCGCCTCCGGCCCGACATGAACCTCTTGATGGTCGTGGCCGTCGCCGGCGCAGTCGCCATCGGCCAATGGTTTGAGGCCGCGACCGTGTCGTTCCTATTCGCGGTGGCGTTGGCGTTGGAGGCGTGGAGCCTTGGACGCGCCCGGCGCGCCGTGTCAGCCCTGATGGAGCTGGCGCCTGATATCGCCACGGTGAAGGACGCCAGCGGCGCTGAGCGTCAGGTTGCAGCGGGCGAGGTGCGCATTGGCGCGCACATCATCGTGCGCCCCGGCGAGCGCATGCCGCTCGACGGGCGCGTCATCGCCGGTGAAAGCGAAGTGAACCAAGCGCCCATCACCGGCGAAAGCGTCCCGGTTCCGGTGTCGCCCGGGGCCGTTGTCTATGCTGGCACAATCAACGGCGAGGGCGCGCTCGACATCGAGACGACGAAGGCAGCGGGCGACACCACGCTCGCACGCATCATTCGCATGGTCGGGTCCGCCCACAGCCGGCGGGCGCCCACCGAGCAATGGGTGGAAAGCTTCGCGCGCATCTACACGCCAATCGTGATGGGGCTTGCGGTCTTGGTGCTGCTCGTCCCGCCGTTGCTGTTCAACGGCGCCTGGGATGCGTGGTTCTATCGGGCGCTGGTGCTGCTTGTGATCGCGTGCCCATGCGCATTGGTGATTTCGACGCCGGTCAGCGTCGTCGCCGGGCTGGCAGGCGCGGCTAAGCAGGGCGTCCTCATCAAGGGCGGCGTGCATTTGGAGACGCCAGAAAAACTACGCGCCATCGCCTTGGATAAGACCGGGACGCTAACCGAGGGCCGCCCCCATGTCGTCGAGATCGCCGCCTTCGAAGGGCGCAGTCCGGAGGCGCTGCTCAGTTTGGCCGCGGCGTTGGAGGCGCGTAGCGAGCATCCGCTTGCGAAAGCCATCTTGGCCAAAGCTGCTGAGCAGCATGTGCAATTCTCGCCGGGCCAAGGCGTTCAGGCGATACGCGGCAAGGGCGTGATCGGGCGTGTGGGAGACAAGGACGCTTGGCTCGGCTCGCGCGCCTTCCTCGAAGAGCGCGCCAAATCTGCAAACCTCACCGAGGCATTGGCGCGCGCGAACGCGCTTGCCGGCGCGGGCCGAACCGTCGTCGCCATCGGCGATGCGCAAAGTGTCTGGGGCTTGATCGCGGTCGCCGATGCGGTGCGGCCCGAAGCAAGACAGATCGTCGCCGACCTGCACGCGGCCGGCATCGAGCGCGTGGTCATGCTCACGGGCGACAATAGAGCTACGGCCGATCGCATCGCACGCGAAACCGGCGTCGATGAAGTGCAAGCTGAACTTCTGCCCGAACACAAGGTCGCGGCGGTGGAAGCGCTGGTCGCACGTTATGGCGCGGTGGCGATGATTGGCGATGGCGTCAACGACGCCCCGGCGATGGCGCGTGCAAACCTCGGCGTGGCCATGGGCGCGATCGGCTCCGATGCCGCAATCGAGACCGCCGACATCGCGTTGATGCAGGACGACCTCTCGCGTCTGCCTTGGGTCATCCGTCATTCAAGGGCGACGCTTGGAATTATCCGGCAGAACATCGCCTTCTCAATCGGTGTCAAAGCCGTGTTCACAGTGCTGACGGTGTTGGGCGCCGCGTCGCTGTGGGGCGCTATCGCTGCGGACGTCGGCGCCTCGCTCCTTGTCGTGTTGAACGGCCTTCGCCTTCTCAACCGCGAGCAAGCCTAACCGTTACAGTCGGCGGTGCCTCCAGCTTCGCGTCGAAATTAGGAAAGAGACGTGAGCGAGAACACACTGTCCCTGCTCTTGGACGCGCGCAAAGCGATGAAGCAAGGCCCGGAGGCCATCGTTTCGCGCCAGCGCAGGCGCCTTCGCGAGGCGCTCGCACATGCGCGCGCGCATTCGCGCTATTATCGCGAGCTCTACAAAGATCTTCCGGACACCATCGAGGATGTCGCGTTATTGCCGGTCACGAACAAGAAAGCGCTGATGGCGCGGTTCGACGACTGGGTGACCGATCCCGGGGTGACATTCGAGAAGGCGCGCGCGTTCGCCGAGCGCGAGGACTTGATCGGGGAAAAATTCCTCGATCGCTACACGTTGTCGACAACGTCCGGCACCACCGGAACACGCGGCGTCTTCCTCCTCGATGACCGCACCATGGCGGTTACTCAGGCGGTCGCCTATCGCATGCTGAGTTCGTGGCTGGGCTTTGGCGACGTCATGAAGATCGTCGCCGGCGGCGGGCGCACCTCGATGGTGATGGCGACCGGCGGACACTTCGCCTCCGCCGTCGCCGCGGCGCGCTTGCGAAAGGGCCGCGCGGCCAAGGCCGTTCAGGTCCTTTCCGTGCATATGCCGATGGCTGAACTGGTCGAGCGCCTCAATCAGCACCGCCCCGCCCTGGTTGCGCCCTACGCAAGTATCGCCGCGCTGCTCGCCGATGAGCAGCAGGCGGGCCGACTGCGCATCAAACCGGCGCTGCTCGCGCTCTCCGCGGAAGGTTTGCCCCAGCGCGAATACGATCGGATCGCAACAGCGTTCAATTGCAAAGTCGGCAACAGCTACGCGGCAACCGAAGTCACGTTCTTGAGCTACAGCTGCCAACATCATTGGCTGCATGTGAACGCCGACTGGGTCGTCTTGGAGCCTGTCGACGCTGAGCACCGGCCGGTGGCGCCGGGCGTTCACTCGCACACAGTTCTTGTCAGCAATCTCGCTAATCGCGCGCAGCCGATCCTCCGTTACGATCTCGGCGACAGCGTCATCATGCGCCCTGATCCGTGTCCTTGTGGAAATCCACTGCCCGCCATCCAAGTCAAAGGGCGATCCGCCGAGGTGCTCAATCTCACCAACGAGCGCGATGAGCGCGTGGCGCTGCCGCCACTCCTGTTCGGCACGATCGTTGATCGGACCCCCGGCGTCGAGCGCTTTCAGATTGTGCAAACTGGCCAAGCCGAATTGCGTATCAGGCTTCTCACGATTGCGAACGAGAACCCGGATTTCGTTTGGCGCGCCGTGCGTGGCCAGATCGCCAACGTGCTTATCCAGCATGGCCTCGCGCACGTGCGCGTCGAGCGCGGCGAGGAAGCGCCCGAACAATCGGCTGGGGGCAAATATCGCCAGATCATTCCACTCGCTCGGGAGGCGGGGTGAGGGCCGAACGGGAGAACCATCCTAAGGTTTGGCTAGAGCGCGGCGCGGCTGTGATGGCGGGCGCCATCGCGACGCTGGGGCATGCTCCATTCCATGTCGCGCCCTTCTATGTGGTCGCCATCGTTATTCTCGTTCGGCTGCTCGATCGGGCAGCCCTTCGTCCGAGGCCCATCGTGGTGGCGTTCGGCCTGGGCTGGTGGTTCGCCGCCGGGCATTTCGCCACTGGCCTTCATTGGATCTCTTCGGCGTTTCTCTATGACTTCGGCGTATGGGGACCGCTTCTGGGCAGCGCCGCCATTCTGCTTCTTGCCGCGCTGCTTGCGTGCTTCTGGGGCTTGGGCTCTGCGCTGGCGATGACGCTGTGGACAAGCGACATGCGCCGCGTGCCGATCTTTGCGGCTGCTGTCGCGTTCTCGGAATGGCTGCGTGGAAATGCTTTCACCGGATTTCCCTGGCTGCTGCCCGGTTATGTTTGGCCGGCCGGCGAGTCCATGTCGCAACTCGCGTCTCTCGTTGGCGTTTATGGACTGTCGGCGCTCACACTGTTGTTGGCGGCCTCGCCGGCTCTCCTTTTTGATGCTGAAACAAAGCCGTTACGGCGCCTCGCTCCCGTCATCGCCGGCGCGCTGGTGTTTGGTCTCTCGTGGGGATGGGGCTGGCGGCGTCTAACCGAACCATCGCCTCAAGCTCTCGACCTGCCCGTCGTGCGCGTGGCCGATTCCGGTATGAGCCAAGCCGACAAATGGACCGAACGGCCCGACCAGGAATGGCGCGTCCTGCAGCGCTACCTTGAAGCCAGCGGCCCGGCCAGCGAGGCCGACATCGTCATCTGGCCGGAAGGCGCCATCCCGGCGGTGAATTCATATGCGCTCGAAAACGCATCTCTCCTAGATGCGCTCGCCGCCGCCATGGGAGAGCGCGCGCTCGTGTTGGGGCTGACGCGCAGGGCGTCGCGCGGAGAGCGCTTCGTCCACTACAATTCTGCTGTCGTCATCAATAGCGCCAGCGGCGTCGCGGAAGTCGCGGACATCTATGACAAGCATCGGCTCGTGCCGTTCGGCGAATACATCCCGTTCTGGCGGCTCGTCAGCGGTTTCAACATTGCACCGCTGCAGCGGATCGGCGCGGGTTTCGAGCCGGGCGCGCGAGCGCCGCAGCGGATAATGCTCGCGGATGCGCCGGTCGCGACCATCCTCATCTGCTATGAGGCGATCTTTCCAGGCCTTGCGCCCTCTGGCGATGATCGTCCGGGCTGGATCATCTCCGTCACCAACGATGCATGGTTTGGCGACGGGTTCGGTCCCTCGCAACACTTCGCTATCGCGCGCTACCGGGCCATCGAAACCGGATTGCCAATGGCGAGGGCCGCATCGGGCGGGGTTTCCGCGATTGTCGATGCGCATGGACGCGTCGTCGCCGCTCACCAGGGCGCTGGTTTCAGCCAAGCTCGGCTGCCCGCGTCGCTGCCTGCACCGCTCTACGCGCGTTTCGGGTTGATGAGCGCGGCGGCGCTCATTCTGATCCTCACGCTGTTGAGATTTTTTCCGATCACGCGGGATGATTCGCTTGCTCTCGCTTTTTCAAAGCTTCGCGCAAGAGCACGACGATCTCCGAATTGATGCTACGCCTGTCCTGCGCGGTGAGATCTCTAACGTGGCAATACAGCTCGCCCGGCGGCACATTTCGTGGCGGTTGCGCGGTCGCGCCTCTCAATTCGGGCGCGAGCGTGCATGCGGCTCGCACGGCCTGCCCGTCCGCGCCATGGCTGCGCGATTACAGCGGTCGCGCAGCTCGACGTCGCTTGGCGAGGCGCGTGAGCGTTCAAGCAATCGGCGGCAGTGGTGGCCAAGCGCCCGGATGCCCGGATTTTGCCGTGGCGCGTGGCTCACGCCGCAGGGATCTCGCGCGATCTGCACCGCCGAGGGCGTCCGCGGAAAATCCGGATGGTTCGGCTTGTGATGCGCCCAGGCAGGCTGAGCCGTCAGCATCACCGCCAAAGCAATGGCGTAAACACGCATGATGGTTCTCCTCGTGGGCGAGGGCATGCCCGCCCCTCATCAATGGCTTCGGTATCGAAGCCCGAGGAGATACGCAGTGGCGTCACCATTTGAGGGCGCGGCCGATCACGAGCGCGCCGACCGCAGCGCAGAACAGGATCGCGGCGAGGTACCAGCTCGCGACATAGAGCGCGGAATCCATTGGGCAGCAGTTTGCGTATGCTATGGCGGCGAGACTTCCTGATAGAGCGCCTATCGTTGCGCCGGCCAGTGTGAGGCGGGTCGCGCCGAGGCCGCGCACGGCGACGAAGAGAGCGGCGGCGATCGGGAGCGCGAGCAGCGGAATACGATAGAGGCATTCCGGAACGCCCCCGCCGAGCCATGAGACCATGCGCGTCTCCGCCGGCGTAACCAAAAACGCGACGAACGCGATCGCGACGCTGCCGGCGGCAAACAAGAGAGCAGGGAGCGCCGCATGGCGCGCGCGCGTATTTGGTCGTGCGAGTTCCAAAAGGAGCGGCGCAGCGGCGGCCGCGGCCGAAAGTCCAAAGCCGACTTTCAGAAGAACCGCGACGAACGCGCTGTCGAAATCGGCGCGCACGCCAAACAGGACGGTCATCAAGACGAGGGAGAGAAGCAGGCCGACGCCTGCGGCGAACACGACGCGCCGCTCGACGACGCCGCGTCGCGCGGGCCCGGCGTCGCGCGCGAGCGCTTCGACCAGTTGATCGGTCTTCATGAGCCTTCTTCCTTAACGAGGGACATCAACTTCCTCAGTCCACGATGGATGCTGATTTTAACGTCCGCCTCCGAAACGCCCATGCGCTGGGCTGCTTCCTTCGCGGTGCAATCCTCAAGCTTAACCAGGCGTATGGCGGTGCTTTGCTTCACAGGCAGATGCTTCAACAAGGCGTCGATGTCGCGCGCCGGGTCGGCTGCGTCGGCCGCCTCCCCCGAGAAGAGGTCGGCGACATCGTCGACCGGCACAAATTCTCGCGACGCCGGCGTGCGGCGCAGATGATCGACCAACTTGTAGCGCGCGATTGCGTAAACCCACGCTGTGATCGGGCGTCTCCGATCGTAACTGTCGCGGTGTAGGTGGATTGCAAGCAGCGTCTCTTGCACCAGATCTTCCGCTTGGGCAGGATCGTGCACAGCAAGCTTGCGGCGAAAGAAAGCGCGGAAGAGCCCAGTCAGGCTGTCGAGGAATTGCCGGTAGGCGGCGTTGTCGCCGTCGAGGCCGCGCGCCATCAGATCGTGCAGCCTGGTTTCGTAGACGCTCACGCGGCTTGTTCCCCCTAAAAGTCGCGCCGGCTTCGCGGCCGCGCACCTTTTTTCGATGACGCTTTTTAGCGCGTACGTCGGCCGGCGTCTCAACCTTTCCCGCGCCGCCGCGCCCACCCGTTCTGGGCGCGCGCGCGTGGACGCTGTCCAGGCGAGAGGCATTACATGCGCGGCCATTCTGAAATGCCTTCGGAACGGCAACGCCAATCGATACGCCTCCCTGCGAAAAGTGCGGCTAGCGCGCGGCAGGCGAGCGGGCGCTAGGTCAATCGCGCGCACGAGACGCGCCTCTTCCACGCCGACATTTCTAGCCTGCCTCTGTATCGTTGCGCGCTCTCGTTCCGAACCCCTTGGTAGTGAGCCACTATCGGGCGTTCGGAGAACACAGTGATGAGCGTTGATGCTTCCGATCCTAACTCGGTGCAGGCGTCCTCATGTCATGGCGGGCGGTCCGGCCGTTCCGGCAAACGCCGAAATGGGCTCTTGATCGTCATCGTCGCAGGCGTCGCGGTTGGTGCGATCGCACTCGGCGTCGCCGTCGATCGGCAATGGCTCTCGCTTGGCGCACTGACGCCGCTCATCCTCTCACTTCCGTGCATGGTCATGATGCTGATGTGCATGCGGGGGATGAACCGTAGCGCCGGCGCCGACGCCAATGCCCAAAGCGACGACCGCCCAGCCTCGCGCTGAACCGAACATTTTCGAGCAACGGAGACATTCGTGCGCAAGACCGTGACCATCTTCGCCACTCTCGCTGCCGTCGCCGTCGCGCCGGTCCCGGCTTTCGCCCATCACAACACGAGCCATTCCGTTGCAGCGCCGCATCACCGTATGACCGCAACGCCTTGCGCCGCGCACGAAGGGGAGGGCGTCATCACCGCGATCAGCGGAAATGAGATCACGCTCCGCCACGAGCCCATCGCGTCAATGAATTGGCCGGCGATGACCATGACGTTCCAGGCGCAATCACCGGCTTTGCTGGAGGGCCTGGGCGTTGGCGATCACGTCCGGTTTCGGTTCCAGGAGAGCGGTTCGGCTCACGTAATCGATCAGATCGTTAAGCAATGATGTCGGCGCCGGGGGCCAGCATGGGCGCTCGCGTTGACGCCTTGTCGACCAATCTGCACTATCTTAATCCCATGCGCCGGGTCTGGCTTACCATCCTTCTTGCGTTCGCCTTAACGGCGAGCGGCGTGGCCAATGCCATGGCCGCGCAAGACTGCCCTATGCAGGCGGCGGCGACCGCGGCGATCCATGATTGCTGCCCTGAGAACCAAAAACCGTCGAACCAGGGCCAGGATCAGCATGAGATGGACGGCTGCCTGATGGGCATGGCGTGCCGCGCGGCCCCAGCGGTTGCGCCGGCGCTGGCGCCGATTGCTCTACCGTTGGTGAGCGTTCGCCTGACGCAGCCGGTTGCGAGCGAGCCGGCCCAACCGAGTGGTCCGCTCCAGCAACTGTTTCGACCTCCGCGAACCATCTGACACCGGAAACAACGCGCTCGCGCGCGGGTAGCGCGCGCACGCGTGGGCTCGTCCCATTTTCCTTGGAGTCAGACATGCGCAAAGCATGGCTTTTTATCTGCGCAATCGGCTCGTCGCCGGGGGCATTCGCACAGGACCTGAGCTTCTCCGAGGCGATCGCGCAAGCGGGCGTCGAGGGGCCGACGATTGATGCGGGCGCGGCTCGCATTGAAGCGGCGCGGCGCGAGCGGCGCGCGGCTGGCAGGCTGCCGGACCCCGAACTCGTGCTCGCTTATGACAACGTGCCCATCACCGGCCCCGACCGGTTGCGTCTCAATCGCGACGAGATGACGATGAGCCGCGTCGGCATCATGCAGGAGATGCCGAGCGGCGCCCAAAGGGGCGCTGAGCGCGCTGTCGCTGACGCCAACATAGAACGTGCGAACGCTGGTCTCGACCTCGCGCGGCTGGAAGCACGGCTCGGCGCAGCCGATGCTTGGATCAAACTCTATTACGCGGAGCGCCGGCTGGCGGTGCTCGCCCGCTTGACGACGGAGGCTCGCGCGTCCGCGGAAGCTGCACGCGCGCGCCTGGCGGCTGGCGCTGCCGGCGTTGACGACGCCTTGGCTGCGGAAGTTGAGGCCGCGCGCGTCGAAGATCGCGAGGAGGAAGCGCGCTCTGCGGTGGTGTCGGCTCGCGCGGGACTGAGGCGCTGGATCGGCGCCGCGGCGGACGAGCCCCTTGCCGAAACAGCGCCAACGTTTGCGATTGATCCGGCATTCCTGCGCGATCATATCCGTCACCACCCGGCGCTTGCGGCGTTCGGAGCGGAACGCGCCGCAGCGGAGGCAGAACTTCGCAGCGCTCGCGCCGGGCGTTGGCCGGATTGGTCCTGGGAAGTCTCCTATGGCCGCCGCGCCCCCGAACTCGAAGACATGGCCTCCGTCGAATTGCGGATCGGCCTGCCGGTGTTCGGGCGGCAAGGACCCGTGATCGCCGCTGGGCGCGTCAACGTGGATCGTGTCGCCGCCGAGCGCGCCGCCGCCGAGCGCGAGCATCTCTCCATGCTCGAATCCAGTCTGGCTGAATACGAGGCCGCACGCTCCAATCTCACCCGCGCCCGCGACACGCGTCTGCCGCGTGCGCGTCAGCGCGCCGAAGCTGCTGTCGCCGCCTATGGCGCTGGAACCTCGACAATCGCCGCGCTCATTTTGGCGCGGGGGCAAGCCCTCCAAGCCGAGATGGACGTCATCGACCTTGAGGAGCGCGTCACCTCATTGGGCGCGGCACTCACACTTCAATATTCCGGAGCCCGGCCATGAGCGACGAGACCAAACGCATTCCTCGCAATGCGTTCATTGCCGCGGGCGCTGTTGTCGCGTTCGCCGCTGTCGGCGCCGGTGGCTATCTGCTCGGCGCCAATCAAAATCAAACCACCGGCGGCGGCGTGCAGACCGAGGACGGTCGGCGTGTGCTCTACTGGTACGATCCGATGGTCCCGGACCAGCATTTCGATGCGCCGGGCAGGTCGCCGTTCATGGCCATGGACTTGGTGCCGCGCTACGCCGACGAAGCGCCGGCGGCGGCAGGCGTGCGCATCGATCCAGGAGTGGCGCAAAATCTTGGCGTCCGTCTCGCCACGGTCGAGCGCACCTCAGTGGCGCGCTCGGTGACAGCCGCCGGCATCATCTCCTTCAACGAGCGCAACATCGCCATCGTGCAAGCCCGCGCCAGCGGTTTCGTCGAACGTGCCCACGCGCGCGCCGTTGGCGATGTGGTGCAGGCGGGCGCGCCAATCGTCGATATTCGCGTCCCGGAATGGGCGGCCGCGCAAGCAGAATATCTGGCTGTCAGGGGGATGGGGGGCGACATCGCGCAAGCGGCGCGGCGCCGACTCGCCATGCTCGGCATGCCAGCGTCGCTAGTCGAGCGTGTGGAAAGAGACGGCGCACCACGGCCAGTGTTTACGGTGACGGCGCCGATCTCCGGCGCGATCACGGCCCTCGATGTCCGCCCGGGCATGACGATCATGCAAGGCGCGCCGCTCGCCACGATCAGCGGAATTTCGCCAATCTGGCTCGTCGTGTCCGTGCCACAGGGCGACGCCGGCGCCGCACGTCCCGGCGGACGCGTGACTGCGACATTGGCTGCCTATCCGGGCGAGACCTTTTCCGGACGCATCGAAAGCGTGCTGCCAGCCGCCGATGCGGCGACGCGCACGATCGAAGTGCGTGTTGCGCTCGACAACCGCCAAGGGCGCCTGCGTCCCGGCATGACCGCGCAAGTGCATATCGAAGGCCCCGACGCGCGTCCGGCGTTGGTCGTGCCGACGGAAGCGGTCATCCGCACCGGCACGCGCACCATGGTGATCGTTGCCAATGAAAGCGGCTACGCGCCAACGGAAGTCCAGCTCGGCCGTCAGAGCGGCGACAACATCGAGATCCGCAGCGGACTGAGTGAAGGCCAGCGCGTCGTCGCGTCCGGTCAATTCCTGATCGATTCCGAGGCGAGCCTTTCGGGCGCGCTGGAGCGCCTGCAAGCATCGACCGCCACATCCGGCGAAGCCGCCGCGACCTTTCACACCGCGTCCGGGCGCATTACGGCGATGAGCGGCGAGATGATCACGATCGCGCACGGACCAGTCGCAAGCCTCAACTGGCCGGCGATGACCATGCAATTCGGCTTCGCGCGTCCGGAACTCGCACGCGGCCTCCGCGTCGGCGATTCCGTGGCGTTCCGTTTCCGGCGAAGCGGTGAGACTCATGTCGTCGAGGAGATCAGCAAGACGGGAGCGCCCCGATGATCGCAGCAATCATCCGCTGGTCGGTCGCCAACCGTTTCCTGGTCGTGCTGGCGATGCTTGCGCTCGCCGTTGCCGGGGCGATGGCGGTGCGCACGACGCCAGTCGATGCGCTTCCCGATCTCTCCGACGTGCAGGTGGTGATCCGCACGTCCTATCCGGGTCAGGCGCCGCAGATCGTCGAGAACCAGGTCACCTACCCTCTGACCACGACGATGCTTTCGGTTCCTGGCGCGCGCACCGTGCGCGGCTATTCGTTCTTCGGCGACAGCTTCGTCTACATCATCTTCGAGGACGGAACGGACCTCTATTGGGCGCGCTCGCGCGTGCTCGAATATCTGAACCAGGTGCAGGGGCGGCTGCCGCCGAGCGCACGCTCCTCGCTTGGGCCGGACGCGACGGGAGTCGGTTGGGTTTATCAATACGCGCTGGTCGACCGCACCGGGCGGCATGATTTAGGCCAATTGCGCAGCTTGCAGGATTGGCTGCTGCGCTTTGAATTGAAGACTGTGCCCGGCGTCGCCGAAGTCGCCTCGATTGGCGGCATGGTGCGCCAGTATCAGATCGTCTTGGATCCAGAACGCATGGCCGCGTACGGCGTCGCGCAAGCGCGCGTCGCCGAAGCTGTACGCAACGCCAACCAAGAAGCCGGCGGCGCCGTGGTCGAGATGGGCGAAGCCGAGCACATGGTGCGCGCTTCGGGCTATCTGCGCACCATCGAGGACTTCAACGCCATCCCATTGGGCCTTGGCGCGAGCGGCGTTCCCATCACGCTGGGCGATGTTGCCTGGGTGCAGATTGGCCCGGAGATGCGCCGCGGCATCGCCGAACTCAACGGCGAAGGCGAAGTCGCCGGCGGGGTCGTCGTCATCCGTGCCGGAGAGAATGCCCGCGCCGTCATTGAAAACGTGCGTGAACGGCTCACCGAACTGGAGCGCTCGCTCCCCGAAGGCGTGGAGGTCGTCACCACCTATGACCGCTCATCTCTGATCGATCGCGCCATTGAGAACCTCACCCACAAACTCGGCGAGGAATTCATCGTCGTCGCGCTGGTCTGCGCGCTTTTCCTGTTCCATTTGCGCTCGGCGCTGGTGGCGATCGTCACGCTTCCGCTCGGCGTCGCCACCGCCTTTTTGATCATGCGGCTGCAGGGCGTTGACGCCAACATCATGTCGCTCTCGGGCATCGCCATCGCCGTCGGCGCTATGGTCGACGCTGCCATCGTCATGATCGAGAACGCTCACAAGCATCTTGAAAAATGGCGCGAGGATCACGATGGCGAGATGCCACGAGGCGCCGATCATTGGCGCGTCGTCACCGAAGCATCCGTCGAAGTGGGGCCGGCGCTCTTCTTCAGCCTCTTGATCATCACGCTCTCTTTCGTGCCGGTTTTCACGCTGCAGGCGCAGGAAGGCCGGCTCTTCGCGCCGCTCGCCTTCACCAAGACCTATGCGATGGCGGCCTCCGCCGCGCTCTCCGTGACGCTTATTCCTGTGTTGATGGGGTTTTGGATCAGAGGGAAAATTCCGCATGAAGACGCCAATCCGATCAACCGGTTTTTGGCGACCCTCTACCAGCCGGCAATTGATTTCACGCTGGCGAAGCCAAAGCTCATCCTCCTCATCGCCGCCCTCGCCTTCGCCACAACAGCAATTCCGCTGTCGCGTCTCGGCGGCGAATTCATGCCGATGATGGATGAAGGCGATCTTCTCTATATGCCGACAGCGCTGCCAGGGCTCTCAGCGGCCGAAGCTTCCGATCTGTTGCAGGTCACTGATCGTCTCATTCGCACCGTGCCAGAGGTGGAGAGCGTGTTCGGCAAGGCCGGCCGCGCGGAAACCGCGACCGATCCCGCGCCGCTCGAAATGTTCGAGACAACGATCCGGTTGCGGCCGCGCTCCGAATGGCGTCCCGGCATGACGCCCGAGCGCATCATCGACGAACTGGACCGTGTGGTGCGCGTGCCTGGCCTCACCAATGTCTGGGTGCCGCCGATCCGCAATCGCATCGACATGCTGGCGACGGGCGTGAAAAGCCCGATCGGCATTAAGGTGAGTGGACCAGACCTCGCCTCGATCGATACTGCCGCGCGCGCCATCGAAGCCGCAGCCCGCAATGTGCCGGGCGTGTCCTCGGCGATTTCCGAGCGCATTTCCGGCGGTCGCTATGTCGACGTCCAGATCGACCGCTTCGCGGCCTCGCGCTACGGGCTCAACATCGCCGACGTGCAGGAAGTCGTCTCCGGCGCCATCGGCGGGGAGAATATCGGCGAGGTGATCGACGGCCGTGCGCGCTATCCGATCAATCTGCGCTATCCGCGCGAAGTGCGGGATTCACTGGAGCGCCTGATCGCGCTGCCGATCGTCACCGAGGAGGGACTTCGCCTCACCTTGGGCGAGGTCGCGCAAATTACGATCGCCGACGGGCCTTCCATGATCCGCAGCGAGAACGGCCGTCTCTCGGCCTACGTCTATATCGACGTGCGCGGGCGCGATCTGGCTTCAGTCGTGAGCGACCTGCGCGGCGCGTTGGCGCAGAACGTGACTTTGCCTGCGGGAGTCAGCGTCGCCTATTCCGGCCAATTCGAATATCTCGAACGCGCTGCGGCGCGGTTGATGCTCGTTGGTCCCGTCACGATCGCGATCATTTTCGCGCTTCTGTACTTCATCTTCCGCCGCTTCGACGAAGCGCTGATCGTGATGGCGAGCCTGCCGTTTGCGCTCACCGGCGGGGTGTGGCTGGTTTATGCGCTGGGCTATGATTTCTCCGTCGCTGTCGCCGTCGGTTTCATAGCGCTCGCAGGGCTCGCCGCCGAGTTTGGCGTCATCATGCTCATCTACCTCAAGAACGCGCTCAAGGAGCGCGAAGAGAAAGGCATCGTGATCACGCCGCAAGTGATCGCCGAAGCCGTGCGCGAAGGGGCGCTACTGCGGCTGCGGCCCAAGGCCATGACGGTCGCCGTCATCCTCGCGGGCCTCTTCCCCATTCTCTGGACCGGCGGCGCCGGCGCCGAGGTGATGCGCCGGATCGCAGCGCCCATGGTCGGCGGCATGTTCAGCGCGCCGCTTCTGTCTCTGTTTGTCATCCCCGCGGCGTATTTTCTGATCCGTCGCCGCGCGGCCGAGCGCGAGGCGCTCGCCACTTCCCAAGCACGGATCGGAAAGGAAGCAGGAGAACCAACATGAAAAGGAAGCTGATCGCGCTCGCCGCCTCTGGCGCGCTCGCAGTCACGGCCGCCGCCTGTTCGCAGGAGACAGCGATGCCTGCCAAGGAAGACATGGGCTCGATGGATATGAGCGAAGCGGCTGCGCCGGCCGCGAGCGCCGGTCCGATCCGCTCAACCGGCACGGTGACCGCCGTGGATGCAGCCGCCGGCACGATCTCGCTCGATCACGAAGCGATCCAGGCAATCAACTGGCCCGCCATGTCGATGCAGTTCCGCGCCGAGGATCCGGCCATTCTCCAAGGCATCGCGGTTGGCGATCATGTGACGTTCGAGCTCAAGAGCACGACAGAAACGGGTGTCGTCACCATGGTCCAGGAGCAGTGAGCGGTCGGTCGCCGCCTGCGTGCGCAGGCGGCGGCGTCGCTCGAACCGGAGGAGATTGCTCAAGTGAACAAGCTCACATGGAACCGGCGTTTGTGGTTGGTTGGCGGGGCTGGCGTGGGCGCGAGCGTGCTCTTCGCCGTCTCAGACCATGCTCAGCAGCAGGCGCCGATCTATGATCTGCGCGTGAGCCGCGACGCCGGTTGCGGCTGCTGTCACGCTTGGGCTGAAGCGATGCGCCGATCGGGCAGGTTGCGCGTCGCACTGGTCGACGAACCTGACATGGCCGCGCTGAAGCGTCGGCTCGGCGTGCCGGACGATTTGACCTCCTGTCATACAGGCGTGGTCGAGGGTTATGCCATCGAGGGCCATGTGCCCGTCGAGGACGTGCTACGGCTTCTGCGCGAACGGCCGGCGAATGTTCGTGGCTTGGCGGTTGCTGGCATGCCGCGCGGCTCGCCCGGCATGGAGACGCCCGACGGCGCGCGCGATCGCTTCGTCGTTTATGCGTTCGAGCGGAACGGAGCGCGGCGTGCTTTTGCCACTCACGGCTAAAGGGGCCGGTGTTGTTATGAAGATCGAACATGCTGTGCTAGCCGGCGCGATCTGGGGCATAAGCGCCGCGGCCGCAGCACAGGCGCCGCCTGAAACGGAAGCGCCGGTCGAAGCAGAAGCGCCGGTCGAGGCAAGCGGCGACGGGATCTTTGTGAACGGGGCGCTCGATCAATTCGAGTTGGGTTTTGGGCGCGACGAGGAATTTCGCTGGGAGGGCGAGGTTTGGGCCGGAACCTTCAAGCACAGACTTTGGCTGAGGAGCGAGGGACGGATCGACAGCGAAGGTGATGTGCGCGATGGCCGGCTCGACGCCCTCTACGATCATCCGATCAGTACGTTCTTCGACGTTCAGGCGGGCGTGCGCTACGACCTCGATTCTCTGCCAGGCCGGACTTGGGCCGCCTTCGGCATCGAGGGCCACGTTCCTCATCTCTTCAAGGGTTGGGCCACGGCCTATGTCGGCGAGGAAGGTCGCACAGCGCTGGCGCTGCGCGCGTCCTATGATCGCCTGCTTACCGAGAGGCTCATTCTGCAGCCTGAAATCAAGCTCAACTTCTATTCCGAGGATGATCCGGCGCGGCGCATCGGCTCGGGTCTCTCCGACATCAACGCGGATCTTCGTCTCCGCTATGAACTCACGGATCGCGTGGCGCCCTATATCGGCGTCGGTTATCGGCGAAGGTTCGGCGGCACCGCAGATTTTGCTCGGGCGGCTGGTGAGCGTGCAGAAGACGCTCGCCTCGTAATAGGCGTAAGCAGCTGGTTCTGAGGCACGTTATCCAGCGTCGCACGTCAGATTTTTCGCGCTGTTCGAATTCGCAGATGCGAGAGAAACGCTCGTCGAGCAACGCGTAGAGATCATGCTCCCGTCTCGATCGCGAGGAATGCGACCTTCATCATGTATCGTTCCGACGCGAGGTCGCGAAGTCATCTCTAGGAACGTCACGTAGGCCAAGAGGCGTCGCCTCGGCTGCTTGACCAGCTGGAGTTTAGACGATGCGCATTCTTCTTCTTCTCGCCATCCCGATGGCGCTTCTGGCTCAGCCCGCTTGGGCGCACCACAAGCCCAACCATCGGGACTTTTTCGGAGAGCGTCCGGCCGCCACCCGTGCCGCGCCCCATCCGTGCGGCGGCGTCAGCAACAGCCCGCACGAAAACGCGGCGCTGCAGGCGATGGCGCATCGCTGCCGCCGTCTCGTCGAGGAAGTGCGCGCGTCGCCCAACGATATTGCGCTGCGCGAACGCTGCGACCGTCTTTCTGGCGCGTTGACGGGCCGGCCCTGTTAGCGCGCCGCTGACGCGACGAAGGGTTCGGCCGCGCGATTGGTCCGAGCCACGGGTGGAACTCCCGCTGCCGAGACTTTGTTGGGCTGAAGGAAAGGTCCGAAACGTCAGTGGCCCGAGACGGTCAGCGATGTCAGCAGCATGGAGAACCGTCCGCCGGCTTCGGCGGGCGGGGCCATGTGCGCGGCAAAGAGCATGAATGGTCCCCCGCCATCTACTGGGCCGCGCTCGCGTGCGAGCAGCACACGCAAGGTTGCGATACCGCGCAGCACGCTTTTCTTTGTGATGTACGTGGGACGAAGTTCGTATCGCTGGGCCAAGTGCTGCCCCGGCGATTTTCAGAGCGCTGCGATCTCGGCGCATCCGCCTCCGGCGCAATGCCTATCGAGAGGCTCATCGTCCTCAACCTCTCATCGTGTGGTGCGCGGCGTGGAGAGCGCATCGATGATCGGACATTCGGGCGACGCGTCGCGCTGGCAACGCTCGGCCGTTTTCGCCAGCGTGTGCTCCAGCTTTCTGAGGTCGCTGATCTTTGCGCGCACGTTGTCGAGATGGCGGACAGTAAGCGCGTGGACATCGGCGCATCGGCCGTCTCCACCCGAGACGACAAGGAGCGCGCGAATGTCGTCGATGGAGAAACCGAGTTCGCGCGAGCGCCGGATGAAGCCAAGGCGGCGCGAGGCGGATTGGTCGTAGACGCGCCGGCCGCCGCCGGATCGTTGTGGCTTCGCCATCAGCCCGATCCGCTCGTAGTAGCGGATGGTCTCGATATTGACGCCGCTCTGGCCGCTCAGGCGCCCGATAGTGAATTCGTTCCTGTCCAAGCCGCTTGCTCCTGTAGCCGCTACAGGTTTTACGCCTAGTCCATGACCGAGGATACGACACCCCCGACTCGCCCCAGCGGCATCTTGGCCGGAGGCGGGGTGATAACCGGGCTCGCCGCGCTGATCGGCGCGTCCTGCTGCGTCCTGCCGATTGTGCTCGTCCAGGCCGGCGTGAGCACGGCGCTGGTCGCGCATCTGGGCTTTTTCGCGGACGCCAAGCCATATCTCCTAGCCGCCACTGCAGTGTTTATTCTCGCTGCCGTCGTGATGGCGTTCTGGGGCGGACGACGGCCCCGGCCGCTCGTCATCATTCTTCTAATTGGCGCAGCGCTGCTGGTCGCTGGTGCAATCGCCATGCCCCACTACGAGCCTGTGTTACTGGACTGGGCGGGCGGACGATGAGTGCTGCAATCATTGCCCGGGCGACGATCACTTGTCCCCAATGCGGTCACCGCGAAACCGAAACCATGCCGACGGACGCGTGTCAGTATTTCTACGACTGCAAGGGATGCGGTGCGATGCTCAAACCGAAAATGGGCGATTGCTGCGTGTTCTGCTCGTTCGCGGACGTGCAATGTCCGCCCATGCAAACGGGCGATTGCTGTTCGAGCTGACCCGGATGCGAAGCGACATCCCCGAGGATTGTGCGGCCAAGGATCTGTCCGCTCGCGCGGGCGGTTTCATGGCGATCTGGGGTGCGCCGGTTGCCATCGCCACCGCGCTTAGCCTTTCGCCTGTTCCCAATTGGTTGTCCGCGATAGCCTGGACCATTGCTTTCACGTGGATGGGCGGCGCTTGCCTCTTGAACGCGCGACGATGCGGACGGCTGCATTGTTACTTCTCTGGGCCGATCCTTCTGCTTGGTGCGTTGATGGACGCGGCTGTTGGATTCGGCGTTGTTACGCTCGGCGCGCAGCAGGGATTGACGACTTTAGTCATGGCGACGCTGGTTCTGGCCGCACTCACCTATTTGCTCGAATACATCTGGGGCAGGTATCGCCCGGCCAACACGGGCGATAAGTAGTTGATGGGCCGTTGGGTACTTGGAGCCGCCGCGATCTTGCTGCTAGCCACGGCTGGCATCCACGCCATGGGGCTGCCCATGGCCAGCAGGTGGGGCGAAGGGCTCGGACGCTTCCAGCATCTTGCTATCTGTCTCTTCTGGATCGCCGCCGCAATTAGCTGGGCCGTTGTGGCGCTCATATGGGCTGTCACGGCGTGGCGCCGCGGGCCGCGCTGGCCCGCCGCGATTGCGACGCTGATCCCGCTGCACTCCGCCGTGGGCGTGCTCTACATCGATTGGACTTTCTTCGGCGGCCAAATGCTGGCGGGAAGCGTTGTGCTTGGCGTGCTTGGCCTTGTATTGATCGGCAATGGACCGCGTGACCGCCAACCTTCCGAGCCGTGATCTCGATAAGACCGAGGCTTTCTATCAAGCACTCGGCTTCGTCTCGCGGTTCAAGGATGACGGCTGGATGATCATGCAGCGCGGGCCACTGGAGATAGAGTTTTTCCCGCACGCTGAGCTTGACCCGCGCACAAGCTGTTTCTCAGCATGCTTGCGCGTTGATGATCTCGACGCGCTCTATGCTGAATTTCAGAAAGCTGGGCTGCCGAAAGACTGCTGGGCGACGCCGCGCATGGACGAGCCGGAAGTGAAGCCCTGGGGCATGCGCATGTTTCATGTCGTCGATCTGGACGGCAGCTTGCTCCGCTGCATCGACAATCGAACAACCAGTGAAGCCAGCTAGCTCCCCATCTGCGATTGCTCGATCCCGAATCGATCGCAGGCGGCCAGCCGGCGTGCTAGGCGGGGTGAGACAGGACAACACGCCGCTCGCCTTCGCGGCGCGCTTGGAAAAGGCCAATTAAAGCTTCAGGATCGGAGGCGACACAGCCGCTAACGCGCATCTCACCGAGATCGGGATCGGCCAGTTCAAACGTCCAGCCAGTCTGGCGCGAGACTTCAGCGATGGCTTCGTTGAGCGTGTCGCCATCGAAGGCGAGCATGTGAAGCGGGTTTGGCAAGCTCGGCGCGCTCGACGGCACGGCGGGCTACATCGCCGCCATGGGCCTGCCTTTCCCCTATCTCGCGGCGCTTGGCGCAGCCGCGTTCGAAATTGGCGGGGCGTGCTGCTGTTGATCGGCGTGCGCCTCGTTGCTTATCTCGCGCTCGTCCAACGTGCGCTCGTGGCCAACAAGACCTTTGCGCCTCGCCAATATGGAGCCGATCATGCGCGCGAGCGTGCTTAAGCGCGGCCGCCGCACTGGCGGGCGTGTTGGGGGAGGCGAGTTGGCCTTTGGGCCAGTCGCGTCGAGACGCGCACCTCCTAGCCGTTCCGTTCGATCCCGTTCAAATCGGCGATGGCGCTCAGCAGCACACGGTGCGCCGCCGGATAATCGCCGGGCTCGATGAATTCTGCGACGATGCTGAGCTTAGCAACGGCGCCGGGGATGGTGCGGGCGGGTACGGCGCGCAAGCGACGCATCACACGGACGCACTGGCCCATGCAAGCATCCAGCTCGTCATCAATGGCATCGAGTAATCTCCCCTCGGGGATGGCGCGCTGATTCGCGCGGCTTAGCTTGAACCAGTCTCGATTGTCAGCGAGCCAGGCTTCGTGGTCGCTCCAAGCGCCGATAAGCGTCTCGCGGCGGCGCAACAGATCGCCGTAATGGGCGCAAAGGACAAGGACCGGATCAGCCAGAGCCGCTTTGGCGAAGTCGCCTTGCGCCACAAGGGGCGCTGCGCTTATCGCGGCGATCACGTTGCGGCGGGACGCGCGGGCCATGGCTCACGCGTCTCCATGCAGTGCGCGATAATCGCGCAGGATGCTCACAATCAGACTGTGCACATCCTCACAGTCGTTCTTAGTCTCCTTGATGGCGATGGTGAGCTTGCCGCAAATGCCAATCGGCGACGCGGCGACGATGGCTGGAAGCGCTTTGAGCAAGGCGCCGTTTTCGTCGCTAAGCACCTCAATGCGATCGTCGAGATCGTCCAACTCGCGGCTCTCAGGAAAACGCCGGCGCTGAGAGCGCGTTAGCTTCATCCAGTTGTGCTCGCGATGCAGGCGGGCCTCCAGCCGGCTCCATTGAACCGCGAGACGCTCATGTTCAGCGTTGCGCGCGAGCCAAGCTTGGCACGCTTCAGCAGCAGGGTCGGCAGCGGGCGCCGTGCCAGGGACGAGCGGCGTGGCGGCGGCTCCCAGGATCAGTCGGCGGGTAGGTTCGTTTCGGCACGCACTCGCGTTCGCCGCCGATGGCGGGCGTCGGGTCATTTGAGGTAACCTTCAGCTACAGGAGTCGCCTTTTAGTCCTTCTGGCCTTTTTGGTCAAACTAAAAGTGACTTGTGGCACTAAAGGTGACATTTGCTGACGGCCGGACAAATCAGGGCAGCGCGCGGGCTTCTGAATTGGAGCCAACAGCAGCTTGCCGATTCAACAAAGCTTTCTGTGCAGACCATCAAGCGGATGGAGGGCGCGCGCGGCCCGTCGGGTAGTACTGAGGCGAATGTGGAGGCCGTTCGCCGAGCGCTGGAAGGTGCGGGCATAATTTTCCTTGAGCCCAAGTCGAACAAAGACGGTGGCGCAGGTGTACGTTTGAAACGCTAGACGTCTGTTCGCGAACGAGCCCTTCGGGCTTGAGCCATGGCTTCAACGTGAAAGCATCAGTCGCGGCACCGCTTTGGCCGGATCTTCGACCAACATGTGAGGGCGGTGGTGAGTTAGCCGCGCCTCCTTTGAGGAGCATGGCCAAGTGGAACGCGTTGATTATTTGGCGCTGACCCTGGAGAGGAAAGCAGCAAGTTCGTCGACCCGACCCAGAGAATAGGATGATATCTCATCTGCAAGGTGTGGCTGGTCTTCCGCCGTGTAGACCAAAGCGGCGCCGTTGAAGTCCCCTTGGATGAGCATCGTCCGGAGAGCGCGATAATCGGCGGGTTCAATCCGCACGACGCAGCGTACAACGGTTAGAACATCCCCAGCGGTCGAACTGAGCGCTAGGTCCATAGCTCGATCTGATTCCCGCACCCGGACGAGGATATTTAGGCCGTGTGTTCTGAAATGCTCCTCGCAGAGGCGCGCCACATCACCGAGCGGATCAGATCCAGACTGTGTTGCGTGTTTCATCGGGTCGAAGCCTATTTGCTCACGCCGCAGCATCAAACTGAAAGATGCGAATACGCTTCCCGCCGAAAGTCTGCTCGTTAGCGGAAGATGATCAAGCGTTCGCGCAATTCCCGTAGCTAGGGAAAGAACCCTTTGGCAATGGGTCCTTCGGCCCAAAGACGCCGTGCGCCCGATGGCTCACAGTGCCCAGGACGCCAAACGCGAGCGGACATGCGCAGCGCAATCATCATTGCCATTTCACTTTTGATCGCGCTGATCGGAGCAGGGGCCGCCACGCAATATCTGGCGCAGGTTTTCTCGTATCAGCCGGCGCTGGGTGAGCCCTGGCTCAGATCGGAGGCCGGCGCGCTCTATGCGCCTTGGACGGTGTTCGAGTGGACTGAGCGCTGGTCAGATCGCTTTCCCAAGCCTTTTGCCGTCGCACGCCTGATCGTGTTTGCCGGTTTCGCGGCGGGCATTCTTGTCGCGGCTCTCGCGTTGCGACGACGGCTTCAACTCAAACCGTTCGGCAAGGACGCTTGGGCAAACTTCGCCGACATAGAGTCAGCCGGGCTCCTTGCAGAGCAAGGCGCCATCCTCGGTAGGTTTCAGGGAGAAATCCTGGCTTATGACGGGCCGGGCCATCAGATTCTGATCGGCGCTTCGCGTTCTGGCAAAGGCCGCGGTCACATCGTGCCGACGCTTCTGTCATGGAGCGGATCGGCAATCGTGCTCGACGTGAAAGGAGAACTTGATCGCGGCGACCCCCGGCACGGGTTTCCGGGCGCGTCTGGGTATCGCGCGCTGTTGGGACCAGTCTTGCGCTTCGCGCCGACGCAGAGTTCATCCAATTGCTTCAATCCGCTCCTCGAAATTCGCAGAGGCGAAAACGAAGTTCGCGATGTTCAGAACGTGGTCGACATCATCGTCGATCCACACGGGCAAACACGCGGCGGCGAGCGGTTCTGGAATGACAGCGCCAAAAACATTCTAACCGGCGTCGTCTTGCACGTGCTCTACACTGAACCGGTGGAGCGCAAAACGCTTGCGGTCGTGCGCGAAAAGCTCGCCGACCTCGACCGCGCCGCCGACGAGATGCGCTCGACGCTTCATCGCCTTAATCCGCGCACCAACATGCCAGAGGTGCACCCTGAAGTTCTGCACGCCTCCACCTCCTATTTAACCGGCGAGGAGCGTCTTCGATCTGGCATCAAGGCAACTGCGGAATCCTTTTTCGGCATCTTCGCCGATCCGGTCGTGGTCGAGAAAACGAGCCGCTCCGACTTCCGCATCGGCGATCTCATGTGCGCGGAGCGGCCGGTCACACTTTACCTCCAGCCGCCGCCATCAGATGGCCCACGCCTCATGCCGCTGATGCGTCTCTTCATCGGTCAGGTCGCGCGCACTTTGATGGAAGATCAGACCCGCGACGGCCATGGCCGTGAGAAGCGTCACCGCTTGCTGCTGATGCTCGACGAGTTTCCTCAACTGGGCCGCCTCGACTTCTTCGAGAAGATGATGGGCGCCATGGCCGGCTATGGCCTCAAAGCGTTCCTTGTGTGCCAGTCGCTCAACCACGTCATCAAGGCCTATGGTCGCGACAACGTCATCCTCGACAATTGTCATTGTGTGACGTCATTCGCGGCAGCCGATCCAGAGACGGCAAAACACATCGCTGAAATGGGCGGCGAAGTCTGGGAGATGCGTCCGCAGCAAAGCGAACATCGGCCTCGCTCAATCCTAGGTCCGCAGAAAGGCGCCATTACCTATCGCGAAGAGCGCCGGCCGCTGCTGCTGCCTGGAGACGTGCGTGGTCTGCCCCAAGACCAACAGCTCATTTTCGTTTCTGGTTGCAAGCCCATCCGCTCGAAGAAACTGCGCTTCGATCAGGAGCGGATCTTTGCAGAGCGCTTGCGGCCCGCCGCGCCCCGCGTCGCCGCGCTCGTACATGACAATGAGTGGCGCGACGTGCGCGCTCTCGGCCGCCTGGTGAAGGAGAGAAAGCCGGTGACGCCAGCGAAACGGCCGGAGCCGTCAACGCCGCCCCGCGCGCAATCCGACTTGTTCGAAGCGGATGAAGCGAAGGTTGCGCCGCCGACGCCGCCGACCGCGCTGCCACCGGCGCCCGGCGAAGCGGGGCCGAAGATCTCCGATCTCGCGCTCGCCAGCTTCCGCAATCCCGATGGCTCGCGGATAACTGAGCCGCCGCGCTCTAAAGGGATTTGAGCGCCATGCCGCGCAAGGGCATCACCGTCTATCTGACGCGCGATCTCGAAGTCAAAATCGAGAAGATCGCCCGCGATCAGCACCGCTCGGAATCGTCAGTCATCGCCGAGGCGGTTCGTGCACGCTACGCTGGCCGAGATGGCGACCCGCTGCCGCCGGTCAGCGACCAGCGGCAGACAAGCCGTCTCGATGCGCGCCTCGACAAGGTGATCGGCGAGGGGCTCATTGTCAAAGAGGTGTTGCTGCTCTTCATCCGCGTGTGGCTCGAACACAATCCCCCGATAGATGAAGCTTTGGAAGACAGCGCCGCCGCGAGTGCGGAGGCCCGGTTCGAGCGGTTCCTTCAAATGGTCGCCAATGCTTTGCGAGGCGGGCGCTCGATCAGTGGCGGCAGTGTGCCGAACGGCGAGGACGCGGCCAGGGCTGGCGAAGACTTTGGAGCAACGGCGCCATGAGCGGCGATGGATATGCGCTCGTCTCGGCCCGCCGCCGCTCAGCCTTGGTGCGTGCGCTGGGGCCGGCCGTCGCGCATGCTCTAAGCGAAGCCGACGTTGTCGAGGCTCTAGTGAACGCGGACGGTCGCTTGTGGCTCGATCGATTAGGACGGGGCCTTGAACCGACTGCGCACACACTCTCCACCGCCGAACGTGAAACCGCCATTCGATTGCTGGCGCACGAAGCGGGCGAAACCGTCGGCGCTGAACGCCCGGCGCTCTCGACTATTCTCCCGGATAGTGCGGCCCGGGTGCAGGCGCTGCTGCCGCCGCTCGTCGAGGCGCCGGTGATCGCTATCCGCAAACGACCGTCGCGTATTTTTGAACTCGACGACTATGTGACAGCCGGCATCGCAACAAGGGCTCAAGCCGATGTCTTGCGCGCAGCGGTGGCGCACCGGCGAAATATTGTTGTCGCGGGCGGCACAGGCTCGGGAAAGACGACCCTGTTAAATGCTTTACTCGCCGAAACACCCTTCCTCACAGCACGCGTCATCATTTTAGAAGACACTTGCGAACTTCATTGCGCTAGCCCCAACAGCGTGCAGATGCTGACCAAGCGAACCGAGCCGCAAACGTCGATGCGCGATCTGGTCAAGATGACGCTTCGGTTGCGCCCCGATCGGATCGTGGTTGGCGAGGTTCGCGACGGCGCAGCACTTGAGGTGCTTAAAGCGTGGAACACCGGGCATCCCGGCGGGCTGCTTACTCTGCACGCCAACTCCGCCGCAGATGCGCTGCCGCGGCTAGAGGATTTGGCGATGGAGGCAAGTGCTGCGCCGCCCACACGCCTCATCAACGCGGCCGTGGATACGGTTGTGTTCATCGCCCGCACCGAGACCGGCCGCAGCATCACCGAGATCGTGCAGCACCGGCTCTGATCTCTCTAAGCACTAAGACATTGCAGCAACACGCAGCGCCTTCATGCGCGCCGCGCGACGCAGGCGCTGTATTCTTGAAGCGCAAGTCGGCGAGGTGCGACGAGGTGTTTGCGCGCGCTGTGAGAGCATGCGTCTGCGGCTGCGCGCAGGACTTGAAAGCCATTTCGTCGCCCGCGTCTTCGTGGAAACTATCCCCAATAGGCCTCTACGAGGCGGGGATATCACGATGCGTAAGGTCAACGCACAAGCAGCAGCTCTCACAATCATAATCATTGCGATTGCGGGACCAGCTTACGCGTCCGGCTCCGGCATGCCGTGGGAAGGGCCGCTCGAACAGATTGTCGATTCGATCACAGGACCTGTGGCGCGCGCCGCCGCGGTCGTCGCTATCGTCATCGCCGGAGTGACCATCATCT
>VFQR01000369.1_pt1 | contig 70623 bp, 55 predicted proteins | sample 3512321 | NCBI WGS metagenome assembly VFQR01 (sample SAMN10412374, study PRJNA504923) | tailings metagenome | isolation source: Relicate 3 Philex TSF1 revegetated site | place: Philippines: Tuba, Benguet | collected 2017-08-29 | reverse complement strand
GGACAGTGTCCCTAAAAACGTTTGAACGTTCAAACGTTTTTAGGGACACTGTCCTAACCCAGGCGACTAGGGCTTTACTGGGGCTCAGGGATGCTCTGGCCAGGCCAGCAGCAGGGCCTCGGCTTCGGCGGCGGGCAGCGGCTTGGCAAAATAGTAGCCCTGGGCGTAGAGGCAGCCCAGGCGCACCAGGTGGGCTAGCTGGTCTGCGGTCTCGACTCCCTCGGCGATGGCGGCCATGCCCAAACTCTGGGCCAGGGCCAAAATTGCCTGCACCATGGCTACCCCGCGCCCGTCGCCCGCCATCGCCCGAATAAAAGAGCGATCGATTTTAAGACTCTGCATCGGAAACTGATGCACCATACTCAGCGACGAGTAGCCCGTGCCAAAGTCGTCAATGCCCAGCTGAATGCCGCGCTCTTGCAGGGCGTGCAGCATGCGCTCGGCGGCTTGGGGGTTGTCGATCAAGGCGCTTTCAGTGATTTCGAGGCGCAGGTGGTGGCCGCTCAGGCCCGTGGCACTCAGGGTCTCGTCGATGGTGGCGATCAGTCGCGGGTGGGCGAACTGTTTCACCGAGAGATTGACGCTCACCATCAAGGCCTGGGCCTGGGGAAGGCGCTGTCGCCACTGCTGGAGCTGCTGGCAGGCGGCCAGCTGAATCCATTCGCCGAGGGCCAAAATCAGCCCGGTCTCCTCCGCCAGGGGAATGAAGGTGGTGGGAGGAATCAACCCCCAGCGGGGATGGTGCCACCGCACCAGGGCCTCAAACCCGATCAGCTGCCGGGTGCTGAGTTCGACGATGGGCTGGTAGTGCAGGGCCAGCTCCTGGCGATCGATCGCCCGCTGCAAGTCGTTTTCAAGGGTGAGGCGGGTGGCCACCTGCTCATACATGTCGGGGTCGAACAGGGCCGATTGCCCCCGGCCATTGTCCTTGGCTTGGTACATAGCTGTGTCGGCATCGCGCAGAAAATCGACGGCCTCCACCGCTCCGGTGAGGTTGCTGGCAATGCCGACGCTGGCGCTGATGAAGATTTCGCGCCCCTCCAGCACCAGGGACGCCTGCAATACCTGGTGAATGCGATCGGCCACGCTGAGGGCATCGGCCATGGCGGTGATGGGGTTGAGCAAAATGGCAAATTCGTCGCCTCCCAGGCGCGCCACCAGATCGCCCTCGCGCACCACTGAGCTGAGGCGGTGGGCGCACTCAATCAGCAGCTGGTCGCCCACCAGATGGCCCAGGCTGTCGTTGATCACCTTGAAGCGATCGAGATCGATAAACAGCACCGCAAAGACTACGTCCTGGGAGGCTTTGGCGGCCTGGACGGCGGCGTTGAGCTGCTCCATAAAAAAGGCGCGGTTGGGCGACCCGGTGAGGGGGTCGTGGAGGGCTTCATAGGCGAGGCGGTCTTCGATCAGCTTGCGATCGGTGATGTCGGTGAGGGTACCTACCAGGCTGGTCACGGCCCCCAGGGCGTCGCGCTGGGCCTGTCCCAGCAGCTGTACAAAGCGGCGGCGGCCGTCGGGCCGGGCGATCGCCCCCTCCAGATTTAAAGACTGACCGCTGCGGCTGGCGGCGGCCAGCTGCTGCCGCCAGCGGGGGCGATCGCTCTCCTCCAGCATCGCCAACTGCTGCTTTAAGGTGAGGGGGGGCTGGTGGGGGCTGAGGCCGTAGATGCGAAACATCTCCTCAGACCAGGTCAGGCTCTGGGTGGGCAAGTCGAGTTCCCAGTTGCCGGTGTGGGCAATGCGCTGGGCCTCCTTGAGGCGGGCCTCAGCCCGCTGGCGCTCGCGCAGCTCGCGCTGGGCCTGGGCCAGGGTTTGGGCCTGCTGCACGGCGATCGCCAGCTGGTCAGCCACGGTCTGCACCAGCTCAACGTCAGAGGTTCTCCAGGGTTCGGCCTCAGGGCCTGGCCCCGGAGCCCGCCGATGAATGCCCAGGCAGCCCCAGGGCAGCGGTCCGCTGATCGAGAGCGGCACTAATAGCCAGCAGCCCGGCAGCGCTGCCGACAACTCGTAGGGGTTGTCCTCGGCCGTCGCCGTCTCAAGCTGGACGATATTGAGGTGCTTGAGACGATTCGCCACGGCGGTATCGTCCCTGAACACCCGATCTAGCAGGCTCGGCAGGTCGCTATCGGCCCGGTGTTCAGCCAGCACGCGCCAGCGACCGTCGGCGGGCTGTCGCATTTGAATATCCACGTGGTCGGCCTGGAGCAGGCGGGCAATTTCGCGGGCGGCGGTCTCAAAAATAATATCGAGGTCGAGGGAGCACCGAATTGCCTGAATCACCCGGTTGAGGGCCTGCTCGCGGCGAATCTGGTGCTCGATTTGCTCGTAGGCCCGGCGACGGCTGGTGACATCTTGAAAGTACACCGCTAACCCCTCCTGGGTGGGGTAGACGTGGAACTCACACCAGCTGTCGGAGTGGGCCATATATTCCTCAAAGGTGAGGCTGACCCGCGTCACCATCGCCCGGCGCAGCTCCTTTGACATTCGGGTGCCCAGCACCTCGGGAAACTCGTACCACAGGTTCTGCCCCAGCACCTGGTGACGCGATCGCCGCAAAAACTGCTCGGCCCGCTGGTTGAGGTAGGTGAACTGCCAGTTTTGATCAAGGGCAAAAAAGGCGTCGGTAATGCTCTCAAGAATATTGTTAATGCGCTGGTGGGAGGCCTGGAGCGCTTTTTCCGCAGCCTGACGCTCGGCTTCTTCCTGCTGGCGATCGCTGATATCCTGGGACACCGCGATGCTAAACAGCGGCTTGCCTTCGTTATCGTGCACCAGGCACACCGTCAGCGCTACCCAGATAAAGCCGCCCCCCCGATGGCAGTAGCGCTTCTCAATGGTGTACGACTTCAGTTCCCCCGCCAGCAGCCGGTTGTAGTACCGCAAGTCCAGCGCCAGATCGTCGGGATGGGTAAATTCAGGGAAGCTTTTGGCAATCAGTTCGTCGCGGCTAAAGCCCAGCATACGGCACATGCCAGGGTTGACATCGGTGAGCTGACCGTCCAGGGTGGACTGGCAAATGCCCACGTTAATCTGCTCAAAAATTGCCCGAAAGCGAGCTTCGGCGGCGCTCAGGGTGGCCAGAATGGCCTTGCGCTCGGTGATGTCTTTGCCCACGGAGAGCAGGCAGGACTGGCCATTGATCTCGGTTAGCTCCGACGACACCAGCAGAGTATGGGTCTGGCCATCGGCCAGGTGGGAGTCGATCTCAATGTTCTGAATGCTGCCGCGATCGCGAATCTGCCGCCGCAGCCGGGCAAACTGGCGGCGGTTGTGCACCATGCCCAGTTCCGCTGGGCGGCAGCCCACAATCTCGCCGCTGGCGCGCCCCAGCCAGCGGGCATAGCTGGCGTTGACCAACAGATGTCGGCCCTCCGGAAAGGTGGTCACCGCCATGGGGTCAGGGCTGTGGTGAAACAGGCTGACAAAGGCACTCTGGGTCTGGCGCAGACAAGCCTGCACAGCGTGTTGCCCCTCTAGCCCCCGCAGGAGCTGGTGAATGTCAGTCAGGGGGGGGCATGCCGGTGCCCGCTCGGACTCTTTCTCGGGTTCTTGCTCGGGGTCAGAGCTGCCCTGCACCTCGACCGGTCGGTCTGCCCCAGGTCTGGGCAGCGCCTCAGCCAGCCGCTGCCGCGAGACTACACCCCAGAGCTGCCCCACCTCATCTACCACCACCAGATGCGAGCCGTTAGCCGCCGCCAGGGTTTGAGCGGCCCGGGCCAGGTCATCGTCAGGGTGCAGAGCTGGGGCTGGCACCACCAGGTTGAGGCTGAGGGGCGTGGCGGTGGTCTCCCACCCCGCCGCCACGGCCTTGAGCACCCCCTGCCCGGTAAACAGCCCCAGCACCGTGGCCCCTTCGACCACCACCAGACAGCCCAGTACTTGGTCTTGCAGCATCTGCGCTGCCGCCTGCACCGACATCTGGGGGGAAATCATCAGCGGTGGCCCCTCCACCAGCTCGCCTACCCGCCGGGCCGTGGAGCGATCGCCGGGCGCGGGCAGCAGGGGAGCCGCCGGGCTGAATGATCCGGTGGGTGTCAGTCCATTGGGGGTAGCAAATTCTGAATGTGAACGAGCGGTCATAGCCAGCATCACCCTGGGCAGTAAGGTATAGCGTTGGCCAGACAGCGCTCCGGGATTCCTGGCGTTGAATCAAGCGGTGGGGACTATCCTGGAGAGCAAACGCTTAGCCCCCCAACCAGCGTAGGGCAAGGGCGGCAGGCGATCGCCAGGGCAACGGTGGTGAGCCTAGGGTACCCGTTTGGTGGGGGTGGGCGACAGCCCTAGCTGGGGGGCGGGGCGACCGCCACCAGATCGGCAGCCACCTCCTGGCGGAGTTGCGCCAGGGTGGTCGAGGTCTGGGTTTCGTTGAGCAGAGCGGCCAGGGTAGCGCTGACTCCCTCTGGGCCCCAGGTGCAGCCCTGCTCCAGGTAGGTTTTGGCAGCCTGGCCCACGGTGTAGGCTCCGTACCCGGCGGCGCTGGCCTGGGCAGTCATGGCCCCCGCCAGGGCGACAACCCCCGAGGCATTGTCCACCAGGGTGACCAGGGCGGCGGTGGTTTTGCCCGCCCCCAGCAGCCCGCTGCCCAGCTCGCTCAGCAGCAGGGTGCCCGAGCTTTTGAGAATCGCCCGCCACAGCCGCCCCGCCTCGTGGCCGGTAATCGGAAAGCCGTAAAGCCGTGCCAGAGTGCGAATCATCACCAGGTCAATCAGCATCCCGCCCAGCAGGTCGAGGCCCGCGATCGGGTTGAGGGCCACGGCGGCGGCTTTGTACTTGGCAAACTGCCAGATGGTTGCGTCGGCGCGATCGCCGTGCAGCTGGCTGACATGATCCACCAGGTCGCCCTCGATCGAGCGGGCGTGGCGCAGGGCGTTGAGGGCCACCAGGGCCGCACCATCCTGGCCCACAATCGCCAATAGCGCCTGGCGCAGGGGCTCAATCTGGGAGGGCTGGGGTTCCCACTCGTCGCTGGTGCGGCCATCGGGCCATTCTACCCGCACCTGGAGCGGGGCCGGATTGGCAGCTACCATCACCACTTCATCGATGGCCAGCCTAGCCCCTGGGGTATCTTGCCCTAGCTCAGCCCGCAGGCGATTGAGAGTGTCGTACACCGCCTGCCGGTCGATTTCTGGATACAGATCAATTTTGTTGAACACCAGCAGCAGCGGCTTGTGCCCCCGCTGGAGTTCCGCCAGGGCGTCGTACTCCAGCCGGGTGATCTCCCCCGCCACCACAAACAGAATCAAATCGGCCTGGGTGGCCACGGTCTGGGCCATCTCGGCGCGAATATCGCCGCCCACCTCGTCTAGGCCGGGGGTATCGACCAGCTCGATCTGCCAGGGCAGGTCGCTATCTACCTGGGGCTGCCAGTACACCGACCGGGGCCAGCGGGTGACGCCGTGCAGCGGGCCGGTTTCGAGCAGGTTTTCCCCTACCAGGGCGTTGATCACCGCCGACTTGCCCCGGCTCACCAGGCCAAACACCGCCACCCGCAGGCAGCGTGACTCCAGCTTGGCGCTGAGGTTCTGGAGCTGGCCGAGGCCCTGCTGCACCGCCGCCTGGTGGGGGTTGGTGCTGCCCTGGGCGACGGGAGAGTAGCGAGTCACGGCCTGGGTGAGGGTTTCGCGGGCGCGGGTGAGGAGGGGGGAGGGGGGCATGGGTGGGGGTGAGGGGGTGGGGGAGTGGGGGAGATGGGTGGGGTGGGGTGGGGTTAGGGGGGGGGTGGGGTTAGGGGGGGGGCGGGGTGGTTTCGGCGGCGGGGACAGTTTCGGCGATCGCCTCGGCAGCCCTGGTGTCTAGATCGAGGGGGGCGGCGGTGCTGGCGGGGATCTGGGCGGGGGCGGGTTTGAGAATGTCGATGCCCTGTTTAGCGAGGGTTTGCAGCAGGCTGAGCTGGCGGTTTTGCTGAATGGTGGCTTGCAGGCGCTGGGCGATCGCCTCCCAGGACAGGGCGCTGGTGGGGGTACCGACCAGGGCGGCTTGCTCAAAGTAGTCAACTAAGCTGAGGCCAGCCATCCGGGTGAGGTAGGCAGCGCTGAGCCCCTGCACCAGGCCCCCGGCTACATAGGTGGCAAAGTGGCTTTTGAGCACGGCGGTGAGCACCTGGGTCGAGAGTTCCACCAGGCCCAGCTTGACGGTGAGGCTGGCCAGGGTGCCAGCGGCGGTTTTGGCCTCGTTAAGGGTGAGGTTAAAGCCGTAGATTTTGCCCAGATCGAGAATCAGCTGGCCGTTGATGGCAACGGTGGCCAGCAGGTCGAGGGTGGGCACGGGGTTGGCAAAGGCGGCGGCCCCGGCCACCCACTGGAGCTGGTCGATTAGCGGCAGGGCGCGATCGCGGCGCAGGCGGTTGAGGTCGGTCTGCACCCGCTGGCGCAGGGCCTGGCTGCGGCGCAGCACCGTGGCGGCGACCAGGGCAGGCCGCTCGGCCACCAGGGCGCGATCGAGGGCAGTTTGGAGTCCGGCGATGGCGGGCTCGGGCGTTTCTATCGTTTCTGTGAACGTGCCATCGGTCTGGTGGCGGCGCACTTTGATTGGCCGGGGGGCAGCGGCGGTCGCAACCACAGGCACCGGGGCGGGCAGGGTCGCCGCCCGCTGCTGAAGCTGGGTCAAAATCGTCTGCTGGTCGGCAGCGTCGTAGTGGTCGTGCTTGTTAAACACCAGTACTGCGCCCTGCCCTGCGATCGCCCGCTCCCGCAGCAGGGTGAGGGCGCTGTCGGTAATGTCGCCGTCGGTGATCAGCAGCAGGCCGTCGTAGTCGAGCCAGTCGGGGGTGGTCGTGAGAGCAACTTCCTCAAAGTTCAGCAGCGTGTCTTTCCCAATGGATGCATCGGCTGAGGGTGTAAGCAGGGTGAGCAGGGCGGTTTTGCCGGTGCGGGGCTCGCCTGCGATCGCCACCCGCAGCGTCGAGCGATCGAGGTCTGCCCCCAGGGCCTGGTGATCCTGGCGATAGGCGGTGAGCGACTCAGCCACCTGAATTCCCCGACCGGCCAGCTCAGCTTCCTGGGCCAGGGCGTCGATCAAAGCCCTCAGGGTGGCCAGCTCGCTCTCGACCCGAGAGCGATCGACTACGGGGGGCGCAATGGGTTTGGGAGCCGTGGGCAGCGGCTCCCCCCGCCGCCACCACCACAGACCCGTCCCCAGGGCAATGGCGCTGAGCAGCGTCGAGCTGTCCAGCGGATTGATGTGGGTGCTGCCCAGCAGGGCCAGGGTGGCCGAAAGCCCCAGGCCGCCCACCAGCAGCGGGCGTTTTAGCAGCGCTGGCAGAGCCAGAGCTGGGTTGAGCGTTGGGGAGAACTCTGCCGGGCCGGAGTCTGCATTCACCGTCTCTCTACTGACACTATTAGCGGTGTCGTCTTTGCCCGTTAACCCTAGCCCCATGGCCCGCTGCCTTTCTGTTGTAGGTTGCAATTAGTTGTGATGGCGACACCGTTTGCCGTGCGGTTGCCCCTGCTCCAGCGTCAAGCTGCGATCGCGGCCCTCACCATCGCGTTCGCCTGCTCTTTTCCCTGGGTGCGACAGGTGCTCGCCTGGTGCCCGCCTTACCATTGTCGCAAAGGGGCCAGCATTCCTCCAGTAGGGTCTTCCTCCCGCTGGCGGCGTAGATGCCCGCCCAGGGTACCCATGAAGCGGTCGGTAATCCTACTGTAAACTGGTGTAGCGACTACTCTGGCAGGTTGGCTGCCCAATCTTCAGCCCTGAATTGTTCCAAAATTTATGCACCCCACCCTGATTCCTGGTACCACCCTTCAGAACCGCTACCGAGTGCTGCAAGAGCTGGGTCACGGCGGCTTTGGGCGCACCTACCTGGCCGAAGACCTGGGCCGCTTTAACGAGCGCTGCGCCGTTAAAGAACTCGAACCCCAGCAGGGCGATCAGTTCTCCGACAAGGCGCTTCAGCTATTTCAGCGCGAAGCCGCCATTCTCTACAGCATTGAGCATCCGCAGATTCCCAAATTCCAGGCCATCTTTGAGGAAAACCAGCGCCTGTTTCTGGTGCAGGATTATATCGATGGCGTCACCTACCGCGATCTGCTCAACCAGCGCCTCCAGCAGGGCATGACCTTCTCGGAGGCCGAGGTGCGACAGTTTTTGCAGCAGATTTTGCCGGTGCTGGCCCACATCCACAGCAAGGGGATTATTCACCGCGACATCAGCCCCGACAACGTCATGCAGCGCCGCACTGACAGCCTGCCGATGCTGATCGACTTTGGGGTGGTCAAAGAAGTGGTCACCCGCATTCAGCCGCCGGGCACCCTCAGCCAGGCCACCTCGGTGGGCAAGCTGGGCTATGCCCCCAGCGAGCAAATGCAGTCGGGCCGGGCCTACCCCAGCAGCGACCTCTACGCCCTGGCGGTCACCGCCATCGTGTTGCTCACCGGCAAAGAGCCCCAGGATATTTTTGACGATGTCAACCTCAGCTGGCATCTGCCCAACACCCTCAGCCCCGGCCTGCTGCAGGTGCTGAGGCGGGCCACCAGCTACCGGCCTGGCGATCGCTACCAGTCGGTGAGCGAAATGGCCCAGGCCCTCGGGGCCGTGGGCACAGCACCGAGTACTGCCGCCGCGCCGCCGCCCTCCCAAATGCGCACCGTGGCCGTGGGTCGCCAGTACCAGCCCACCCAGGTCGCCGCCCCCCCCCCCGCCCCCAACTACACCGCTCCGGTGCCCATGGCCGAGCCCGCCTCCCTGTGGGAAAACCCCTGGGCGGTAGCCGTGATTGGCGGCGTTTTGGCCCTGCTGGCGGGCCTTGGCGGCTGGACGTTGGTCAGCCTGCTCAACCGCACTCCGGCCCCCACCCCGGTGCCCACCCCTGAGATTACCCTCGACCCCCAGCCCCAGCCGACGCCCGAGCCCACCCCGACCCCCACCCCCGGCACCAGCCCCGTGGAGTACAGCCAGAACCTCACCCTCGAACCCGGCGCAGACCGCACGGTGACCGGCAGCCTGCGCAGCAACGAAACCATCAACTACCGGCTCAACGCCTCCGCAGGTCAGGTGTTGCTGGCCCGGATGGCGGGCGAAGGGGTGCTGGTCACGGTGCTCAACCCCAATGGGCAGCCGGTCGATCGCGCGGCTCAGCGGGTGCTGAATTGGCAGGGCACGCTGCCCGCCGACGGTGAATATACCCTCCAGCTGCGACCCGTGCAGGGCCTAGAGCAGAGCGACTACGAGCTAGAGGTGAGCCTCAGCGCTCTGCCCGAGCCTGAACCCACCGTTGCCCCCCAGCCCGAACCCACCGTGGAGCCCCCGCCGGTTGAGCCCCCGCCTGACCCCACCCCCGACCCCAATGTGGTTGAGCAGCGGGTGCAGATTCCGCCGGGGCAAACCAGCGTACAGGTGTCGGGCCAGGTCAACCAAGACCGCCCCCGCCGCTACGTGGTCAATGCCCAGGAGGGCCAGGTGCTGGCTCTGGATCTGCCCAGCGTTAGCGGCCCGGTCACCCTCGATGTGCGCTTTCCCAATGGCGAGCTAATTCCTGACGCGTCGCGGGTGCTGTCGTGGCAGGGGCAGTTGCCCAGCAGCGGCAACTACATTGTCGATGTGTCGTCGCCCCGGCCCTCCAACTACGTCCTGCGGATATCGGCAAACTAGGGAGAGTAGAGGTCTACGGTCTACGGTTCAGGGGACAATCCTAGGCCTTATACCCTCGACCTGGCACCCCTACCCCCAACTCCAGTTTTTTTAAAGGGTATATGGTTTCTTTAAATGCATTGCTGGTGGCCGGCACCGACACCGAAGTGGGTAAAACCGTGGTGACTAGCGCTCTGGTGGCCTACGGGCGGCGGCATTGCCCCGACCAGGCTCCGGCGGTGCTAAAGCCCTTTCAGTCGGGGGTGGGCGATCGCGAGCTGTACCAGCGCCTGTTTTTCCCCGACGTCAGCCTGGAGGCGATTACCCCCCAGTACTTTGATGCGCCCCTGGCCCCACCCCTGGCTGCCGCCCTGGAGGGGCGTTCGGTAGATCTCCTGGCGGCCTGGCGTACCCTGGAGACCGCCACCCAGCGTCATCCCTGGGTGTTGGTGGAAGGGCTGGGAGGGCTGGGGTCACCGGTCACCTACGAACTCACCGTGGCGGATCTGGCGGCAGCCTGGCACCTGCCGGTGGTGCTGGTGGTGCCGGTGAGGCTGGGGGCGATCGCCCAGGCGATCGCCAACGTGGCCCTGGCCCGCCAGAACGCTATCGATCTACGGGGTATTGTGCTCAACTGTCCCCGGCCCTGCACCCCTGAGCAGATCGAGCAGTGGGCTCCAGCGGGGCTGATTGCCAGCCTGGCCCAGACCCCGGTGCTGGGCACCCTGCCCTACCTGTCGGCCCCCGACTCGCCCCTGGCCCTGGCCGCCGCCGCTGCCGCCCTCGATCTAGAAGCGCTGTTTCCCGCCCCCACGGCTCCAGCAAAAAGCCGCTGAGGCATCCCCCAGCGGCCTGTCACAGCGGCGGTGCAGCGGTTGCTCTAGGCGGCCTCAGGATGCAGGGCCAACTTCCCTGGGGCGAGGTCAAGCAAAACTGTGGCTACGGAGCCCTCGGCGACCCCCACTCGATCCTCGGGGAAGCAGTCGCGACTGCCCTTTTGGCAGTTCGCCGAGATGGCGGTACCCCCATCGGTACCCATGACGGCAGCGGGGGGTAGAACTGGAGGTAGCTGAAAAAACATAGTCAATCCTTTGGGTCACCCTGATGTTGCGGCGGCCTAGGGCCATGCCTGCGATCGCAGATGGATTTTATCCTAACCAAGCAATTTTCCACCGTCACACAATGTCCATCTCCTCTCAAACATATAAGAAAAAACTTAATAATTCAAATCCTCTCGTTTACGGCTCCTGGGCATGCCCCAGTAGTCCAGGCGGGTCTGGTTCAGAGCTAGTAGTCGGTCAAGTTAAATGTGGTGGGTTAACGGGTTGACGGTCTAGGGTAAGCGGTTCACGGCTCGCCTTAAACCGCTTACCATGAACCGTTTTCCCTAAGTCCCATTTCCCGTCATTACTTTTTTGACCGCACCCTAGGTGCCGCTAGCTATAGCTGTAGCCAGTCTGGTTAGGACAGTCTTTCTAGAAACGTTTGACCGTTCAAGCGTTTTTAAGGCTGCTGAGTGTCTTAACCCAGGTGACTATGGCTATACAATCACCAGGCAGCACGTTGGGGGTAAGCGCAGAACCGTGGCAATTCTCACCCGCATCAACCTGGGGGCTTGGCGGCGCTGGCGGTGGCTGGCGGTGGCGCTGCTGACGGCCTATATAGCTGGGCAGCTGTTGCCCTACGGCGCACTGGCGGCGGCCTCTGAGCGATCGCCCCAGCCAGTTGCCAGCGCTGCCCTGGCCCAGCTCGATCCGCTGCCTGGCGGAGTCGTGGCTCTGCCCAACTTTGACCCGGCGGTGAATGGGTTTCAGTTTTCCAACCAGGAGCTGACCCAGGCCATCGATATCACCCGCAACCCCCAGGCGTGGGAAACGGTGCTGACCGAGCAGCTGCAACAGCTGTTTGGCACCCAGGTGTGCATCGGGGGCGAAGCGGCTGCCTGCGTGCTCACCGCCGCCGCCCAGAGCTGGCTACAGACCCAGCTGGGCCGCATGAACCAGGGCCTTTCGGAGGGGATGGCGGCGGCGGTGCTCGACCTGTGGCAGCCCAGTCAGCCGCGCCTGCCCTGGTGGCAACGCCTGGTCAATGCCCTGCTGGGACGTACGGTGTTTGGCCTGGTGCGCACCCTGTTTGATCTGCAAACCTTCATTGCCAACCTGTTTCTCATGCAGGAGGTAACCGAGGTGGCTCGGCAGACCCAGACCGTGCGCGACACCTTTACCCCGACCCAAATTTTGCGATCGCTAGTGGGGGTCTTTCTCAGTGGCTCCCTCGACCCGTTCACCATGGGGGTGTATCGCCGCCTGGGGGATGCCCTGACCGAAGGCCACAGCCTCACCCCCTACCGGGTCGAAGACCGGGGCCAGGGCAAATACTGGGTCTACGTCTACGACAGCAACTACCCGGCGGGGCGAGCCAACAGCCCTACCGACCTCCACGTTGAGTTTGACACCCAGGCTGACACCTGGATTTACCAACCCACCGCCACGGGCCCGGCGTTCGAAGGTGATGGCCAGAGCAAAACCCTCGATCTGACGCAGCGATCGTGGCGACAGCCCCCGGCGGTGCCCCCCGCCAGTACTGGCCCCTTCACCTGCCCCTTCTGCGGCAGGCCTCAGGTTGAGGCCGAGGCAGGGGCCGAGGTTGAGGGCGAAGCCGCCCCCGCCGTCGATATCACCCTGATTGGAGAAGGGAGGCTCACCGTCACCCCCTACGCCGAAAGGGCAGACGCCGCCCCGCCGCTCTTCCCCAGGCAGGACAGCCCCCCGACCGCCATGGCCCTGGTGCCCTTCAAGGGCGGACTGAACCGCGAGGTGCCCGCCAGCTACCGTCTCTCCGCCGACCAGCTGGGAAAGCCTCTCCAGGTCACCCTCACCGGAGGGGCCATGGCTCCGGGGCAGACCGCCACGCTTCAGCTCACGGGGCCGGGCTATACGGCCAACATCGAGAACCTCAGGCTTACCCCCAACCAAACCCTCACCTTGTTTTTGGTGGCCAACGCCACCGGGCCGGAGATTACCCTGGTGGCAAACCGAGCCACTGACCTGCCCCACCTGTCGATCCATCTCACCGATGACACCAAAACCTACCGGTTCAACTCCTCTACCCCAGAGATCGGATTTGCCATCACCGAGCGCCAGGTGTCGAAAAGCTCTGGGTTTGACCTCAGCGGCCTCAGGCTGCCAGCGGGTCAGCGCGTCGCCCTGGCGGCCAAAACCGACCTCAAGCGCCTCTACTTTGCCGACGACACGCTGACCCCGAGCCAGTACGCCCTCACGGTCAAAAATCGCCTGGTGATCAAAGACCGCGTGCAGCTGGGGGAACGCCAGCCCGATTTCGTCAACTACACCCTGGCCTACGACGAAGAAATGCGGGCCAGCGGCCTCCAGGTCGAAGGCCAGCGCCAGGCCTTTTTTGACTACGATCCGGCCTTTATCGACCCCGCTGAACTGCCCCGCCAGGCGCTGCTGACAGCCTTTGACCAGCGCGATTTTCCCGTTGCCATTGCCTACGAACCGCTGGTGCTCAGTTCGAGGGGCCAAAGCCCTCTGCGGCTGGTGCCCTCGGGGGGAGAGCCCGTTGGGCGGCGGGTGTTTGAGGGGGCGTTGCAGAAGGGGGAGTGAGGAGTGAGGAGATGGGGAGTGGGGGGTGTCAGTCGAAATCGGTGGAGGAGTCGGGATGGATTAGGTAGTCAAAGAAGCGGTGAATCTGGTTGGGACTGGTGCGCCCCAGGGAGAGGGGCGGCAAGTCGTTGGGGCCGAAAAACTCGACGGCTGGAGTTTCGTAGCTGGGGGTGGGTTGCCCGCCGGTAATTTCGCAGTGAAACACCAGCCTGTAGCTGTGGTGCAGGGCGGGGGGGTGTCCGTGGCGGGGGTGGGCGCGATCGTAGCAGGCCAGCAGGCGGGTGGCCCGAGCCGTGAAGCCAGATTCCTCAAAGATCTCGCGCTCAACGGCGTGGCTGGGAGAGTCGCCGATGTCGGCCCAGCCGCCGGGCAGCGCCCACAGCCCATCCGATTGCTCCTGCACCAGCAGAATTTTTTGATCGCGAAACACGACGCCTCGGACATCGACTTTAGGGGTGGCATGGCCCTGCTCTTGCTGCCAGAGATTGAGAATGGCGGGCGGATCGGCCTCGATCTGGGCGGCGAGCATGGCAGCGGCGATCGCCTGGATCTGCCCGTAGCGCTCCGTGTCAAAGGGATGATTTTTGTAGTGCAGCCCGGTTTGGGCAATGCCTTGAAGTTGCTGAATCCAGCCTAGCCAGGGGGATGTCATAGAACGCGATCGCTCCATCGATGCGAGCACCCAAATTCTAGGGCCTGGCCTGGGAAACTGGGCTCAAATTTCCTTAACTTTGGCGCGTTTGGGCCTCTCTGAGCGAGGGAATGCCTGTGTTACAGCTGTAGTCTCACTGGTTGGGATACCAAAAATCTCCAAAACTTCCTAAACGTTGGAACGTGCGAACGTTGGAACGTGCGAACGTTTATGAGAGAAAGGACGGAGCAAAACCCGGAAAAAATGGCGCAATTGATGAGTATATCTACTGCTTCATCGGTGATTTTGCGGAACTGATAGAGAATTCATAAAACTTTAGTTAATCTTCCTTTGACGGCGAGAAATACGTGATTCCTCGACTGGTAAACGATAAACCAAGGGATTGATGGGCTACCTCGGCGATGCGATCGCCCCGCAACATCCAGTTACACGGTCTCTCTGCAATAAAGCCTTAGATTACTTAATAAAATTCTCATGAAGGCAATGATAGGATTTCCTCAAGTAAGCCATAAGCTTTTCTTACCATTGCTGGTCGCTGTTTTCTGGAGAGCATTAGTCATGTCTAGTAACCCCGTTGGAATCAAGCCCGAAACCCGGAACCACAAAGGATTTTTTGTGCAGGATGCGGATTACGAGCTGGTCAGTATCGAAGCTTCTGGCTGGGCGCTCATTTGCGTAGATGATGCCGTATGCCACTACGTTGACCCCGACAATCTGCTGATACAGAACCTTGACGCTTAAGATAACTCCGGGCCAGCTACCTGCCTTTGCCAGGGCAAATTTTGTTTCAATTGTTTCAATTAGTTAATGGCTTTAGTCCTTTGGTGGGCTGCTCTACAATCTAGAGCAGCCTATTTTTAATGCCACCTGTTTTGCTCTAAAATCGGGGCTGGCGCGCGTTGGTGGTGGCAGCGCCCCGCCGCACTTGCCCAAAGCAGCATTCCCAAAACATTATTGTCTGAGGCCGATTTAGCTCTGTACCCCCGCAACGATACCGATGAAACCAATGCCCCTGACACAACGCATCTCTAACCTGATTAGCTGGGTACTGGTGGCTGACCTAGGTCTGGTGTTGCTCAGTTTGGGCTGGTTTTTAGTGGCCGTGCTGGGCCGCAGCATGAACCTCGATCTGGGGCTAGACCTGTGGTATTCGCTGTGGAATCCGCTGATTATGCCCGCCCTCGGCGTGCTGATGGCCGGAGCGATCGCCAGCGGCATCGTCGGCTGGGTGGGTCGCCGTTTTAACACTGACCCGTCCTAAGAATTGCGGGTTTGAGGTGTTAGGTTCGAGGTGTCAGGTTCGAGGTGTCAGGTTCGAGGTGTTAGGTTCAAGGTGTCAGGTTCGAGGTGTTAGGTTCAAGGTATAAGGGTGCGGCCCTAAACCCGATACCCTAAACCTGATACCCAATACCCTAAACCTGATACCCGATACCCTAAACCTGATACCCCATTCACCACAGCCGCTGGGTGCGTGTGTACCACCGCAGCAGCACCCGCGCCAGCCGCTCGCTGTGGTGGCGCACCGTCAGATCGTCGCGCTCTTCCATCACATTGGCGGCGATAATGCGACGGCCCGAGTCGAGAATGGCGGCGCGATCGAGCAGCACCGGCCCCACTCCTGCCCTGGCGTAGTGGCTGATCACGGCATCGGAGGGCATCACCTTCTGCACCAGTACCGCATCAAACAGGTAGCAGCCGCAGGCCGAGTCGATGGCCCGAATGTGGTCAGACACCGAAAACCCGTCGCTCTCCCCAGGCTCGGTCATAATGTTGCACACGTAGATGCGGGGCACCTGCCGGGCGGCGATCGCCTTGACCAGATCGGGCACCAGCAAATTTGGAATGATGCTGGTGTAGAGGCTGCCGGGGCCAATCACAATGTAGTCGGCCTCTTCGATCGCCTTGATCGCCTTGGGCAGCGGCGGCGGGTTGGGGGGCAGGCAGCCGATGTGCACAATCCGGCCCCGCGCCTCGGTGATTTTTGACTCGCCGACGATGCGACGACCGTCGCCGAGTTCGGCCCACAGCTGCACATCCACCGAGGTTGAGGGCAGCACCTGGCCCCGCACCGCCAGCACCTTAGAACTGGCGGCGATCGCCTGCTCCAGATCCCCCGTGATCTCATTCATGGCGGTCAAAAACAGGTTGCCAAAGCTGTGGCCCACCAGGCCGCTGCCCGCCTCAAACCGGTACTGAAACAGCTCGGTTAGCAGTTTTTCTTCGTCGGCCAGAGCCGCCAGGCAGTTGCGAATATCCCCCGGCGGCAGCACCCCCATCTCGCGCCGCAGCCGCCCCGATGAACCGCCGTCATCGGCCACCGTCACAATGGCCGTGATGTTAGAGCTGTAACGCTTTAAGCCCCGCAGCAGGTTAGACAGCCCCGTGCCCCCGCCCAGCACCACAATTTTAGGTCCCCGCGACAGGCGTCGCTGGGTGAGCAGGGCATCGAGCAGCTCCTCCTCATTGCCGGGAATTAACACATCGGTAATTGCGCCCACGGTGCGACTCTGGCCCCAAAATATCAGGCCCAGCCCCAGCAAAATACCCAGGGGGCCGCTCACGTAGTTGGGCACGTGGGTGGTGAAAGCCCGCAGGGCCGCCCCCACCAGCTGCCCCGTGTAAAACACCGGAGTCAGCTTGAGCCAGATCATTACGCCCACACCCACCGTCAGCACGCCAGCCATACTTAAAAACAGCCAGCGCTTGACCAGCAGCCCCGGAGCCAGCCAGCCCATGAGCCGATTGACCCGCCGCGGTGGGGCCAGGGTCAGGGTCTCCCGCCTCACCCGACGAAATAGTCTAGCCAGGGCCGTGTGAATAGGTTTTAAGGGCATGGAAGGAGGTCGATAGCGATCTGACCACCCTGGGCGGCGGTTGCAACGGACAGTAGCACGGTGGGCCGTCGAGGGGTTTGAACCCAGGCCAGGGCGTAGCCTAAGCAATGTTTGCAGGAATCAATGAAACTCGCCCAGGCGTTTCAAACCGCCTCTGATAGGATTGAGCACCAGCGCCTTCGATTTTAGCGGCTATTTGATAGAGTCAAGGCATGGATCTGCCCCGGTGGTTGTTAATGGTTGGTAAACTCAACCGCTCCGCCAGACACCCCCAAGCAGCCCACCCCCTGAGCAGACATGGGTATTCCCCTCGGTGAGGTCTATGGCCGATTTTCACAACCCCAGCACTAACCCAGGGCCTGTCAGCACCGCCCTGACCTCCCCCCTGCCGCCGCCGCCGCCGGGCAGCCGCGACAGCGAGATTTTGCTAGAGCTGCGGGGGATCTCCAAGCAGTTTGGCAGCAACCAGGTGCTCGACAACGTTGACCTCACTCTGTATCGGGGGGAAGCGGTGGCGATTATTGGCCCCTCGGGCACGGGTAAATCGACTATTTTAAGAATCATTGCCGGGCTGCTGTCCCCCGATGCGGGGGAGATCTACGTGGAGGGGCAGCGGCGGGAGGGGCTGATCGAAGATTCTCCAGACCCGGTGGGCATTGGCATGGTGTTTCAGCAGGCGGCGCTGTTTGACTCTCTCTCGGTGGAAGAAAACGTGGGGTTTTTGCTCTACCAGCACTCTCGGCTGCCCGCTCGCCAGATTCGCCAGATTGTCGATGAGGTGCTCGACATGGTGGGGCTGCCGGGCACGGGCGATCGCTTTCCGGCGGAGCTGTCTGGGGGCATGCGCAAGCGGGTCAGCTTTGCCCGGGCGATTGTCTCCAACCCCGACAACCCGCAGGATCGACCGGCGCTGCTGCTCTACGACGAGCCCACGGCGGGCCTGGATCCGATCGCCTCGACGGTGATCGAAGACCTGATTCGCGCCATTCAGCGCAACAACGGGTGCAGCTCGTACCTGATTGTCACCCACCAGGACAGCACCATTCGCCGCACCGCCGACCGGGTGATCTTTCTGCACCGGGGCAAAATTCAGTGGCAGGGGCCGGTGACGGCGGTGGATGAAACCGACAATCCCTTTGTGCGACAGTTCTTCAGCGGGCGGGTCGAGGGGCCAATTCAGATGGTGCAGTAGGGGATGGGCCAGACCTAAACCGGCTTGAGATGCCATTGACCCCGGTCAGGTCGGGCTGATTCAGTAGAGAATGGAAGATCAGTAGGCCATTGAGCGGTTGGGATAAGAGGCACCATGCGGGCAAGGGCAATTCGAGAGGGGTCGGTGGGGCTGTTGATTTTGATAGCGGTGGGCCTGTTTGCCGGGCTGGTGCTGTGGCTGCGAGGGCTAAACCCGGGCAGCCGCAGCTACCGGGCCACCATTGTGTTTGACAACACTTTGGGCATGCAGGAGGGCACCAGCGTGCGCTATCGGGGGGTGCCGGTGGGGCGGGTGCTGAGCATTGCCCCCACCGCCAACGCCGTGGATGTGGCGGTGGAAATTGGCCGCAACGATCTGCGGATTCCCCGTGACTCGACGATTTTTGTCAACCAGTCGGGGCTGATTGGCGACACCACCATCGACATTACCCCGCTGCGATCGCTCAGCGACCAGGAGATGACCATCGACCCCAGCCGGGAGGGCTGTCTGGGGCAGACGATTGTCTGCGATGGCGATCGCCTGGTGGGGCAGGTTGGGGCCAGCTACGAGTCGCTGATTCGCTCGGCGGAGGGGTTGGCCAACGCCTTTGCCGACCCAGAGATTATTGCCGACCTCAAGGTCACCCTCGACAACGCCACCACCCTGACCGAGAGCGCCAGCCTGCTGTCTGCGGAGCTGATTATTTTGTCGCGGCAGCTGCAAACCGACCTGGGGCCGCTGCTGGCTTCGGCCAACCGCGCCACTGACAGCGTTGGCCGGGCCGCCGCCCAGTTTGAGATTACCGGTACCGAAGTCAACCGCCTGGTGGTCACCAACCGAGGCACCCTGGTCAACACCCTCACCAATATCGATCGCAGCGCGGCCAATATTCAAGCTATTACCACTACCCTCAGCCCGGCCCTCCAGCGCAGCGAGTTTATCGCCAACCTCGACCGGCTCTCCGCCGATGCCGCCCTGGCCGCCGCCGACATTCGCTCGATTACCGGCACCTTCAACAACGCCGAAAACCTGGTCATGCTCCAGCAAACCCTGGACTCGGCCCGTACGGTTTTTCAAAGTGCCCACAAGGTGCTGGCGGACGTCGATGAGCTGACCGGTGACCCGGTGATTCGCCGCAACATTCGCGATTTAATCAACGGGCTCAGTGGTCTGGTGTCGCTGACCAACCAGCTGGAGCAGGCCAGCCAGGTGGCTGGCTCCCTCACCCCCGCTGTGGGTGAACAGGTCGAGCGCGTCACGCTGACCCCCGTGCCCGGCCCCTTGAGCCCCACCAGCGATGGCGTCGCCCCGGTGACTATCACCCATCAGGGGCAGACCTACCGGCTCGATGTGCACTCGATTCAGCCCCGCTAGGGCCGCTCTTTGCCCCACGATTTCCTATGACCCAGACCGGCGATTCGCTCCAAACCGACGATTTCTTTCAGTTTGAGGCCGACTTTGTGGAGTCGCTGCGCTGCATTCCCATGCAGGTGCGGCTCAAGCTCGACACCTGCGGCGTCAAGCTCAAACTGGAGCACTGGCATCGGTTTAGCGAGGGCGATCGCCAGCGCCTCACCCAGCTCCCCTGCGGCGATCGCGACGCCACCGTAGCCTATACCGCCTACGTGCAGGCGCTGGTGCACCGCGTCCAGGGCACCCCGGCCTCAACCCTGGCCATCGACCCCCATCCCCCCTGGCACAGCGTTGACGCCATCCCCGAGGCGGTGCAGGCCCAGGCCCGGTTGGTGGGAGGGGAGATTGGGCTGGATCAGTGGCGATCGCTGCGCCCCCTGCAGCGCTTTGCCCTAATCAAGCTCAGCCGCCCCTCCCACGAAAACCGCAATTTTTATCCCGCCCTAGTAGAATTTGGGCTAGCGCCCCCGGCCCTCGATGCTTCGCCAGCATCTATTTAAGCTTTGATGCAGGCCGGGGCGGCTGTCCTCCACCCCCCTAGGTCTATGGTTACTCTGCCGACCCGCTCCCCGGCTCCCACCCAAGAGCAACTCCAGACCACGCAGCGGCGCATTGACGCCTACATTCAAACCATCGCCAACCACCCCGACCGGCGGGAGGGCGCGTTTCCCTACTACCTGTTTCACGGGGCCGATACCCCGATTCGGGGCACCGTCTTGATGTTCCACGGGTTTAGCGCCAAGCCCCACCAGATGTCGCCCCTGGCGGACTACCTGTTTCGCAACGGCTTCAACGTCTATCAGGCTCCGCTGGCGGGCCATGCCTACATCAACCCTGACCAAAACTGGCCCCAGGTCGATCTCAAACCCGAAATTTTAGGGCCGCTGCGGGAAAAAGTGAGCGCCGACCCGGTGCTGCAACACTTTTTGGCCAACCTGGCGGCGGCGGGCGACGGCAGTGCCCCCACCCCCACCCCCGTACAAATGGTGGGACTGATGGCCCGGCTCAGCAAGCTAGAACCCCGCCTGCTCGACATCATTGCCGCCATTGAGCGCGACAACGACCCCGACTTCGACCGCTACTTTGTGTCGTCTCACCTGGCCTACCTGAGCGATGCCCAGGCCCGTCTGGCTGAGCTGGAGGCCCTGCCCGGCCCTATCTCGACGGTGGGCCTGTCGGTCGGTGGGGCCGTGGCCCTGGCCCTGGGGGCCAAAAACCCCCAGCGGGTGGCCAAGGTGGTGGCCTTTGCGCCGCTGCTAGAGGTCTACGGCGGCGAAACCCGCAAGCGCTACATCAACCTGGCCGGCCCCCTAGACGTCAAAGAGTTTGGCTGGGATGAGCTGCGGTTTCCCCTGGGCTGTTTTACCGCCGTCAGTCGGTTTGGCTCATTTGTCCGCCGCAGCGACCACCTCTCGCCTCTGCGGGTCAAGCCCACGCTGATGATTTTGACCGAAAACGAAGACGCGGCTGACCTCCAGGTCAACCAGAACTTTTCCCAGGCGCTGCGTCGGGCATCGATCTTTAAGCGCTACGACCATCACTACCTGTATACCTTTCCCAGCGAGGCGCTGGTGCCTCACCCCATGGTTGACCCCCTAGAGATCAGCCAGAACATGAGCAACGACTACTGGAAACCCATGTACCAGGAGACCTGGCGTTTTTTGGCTCAAACCGAGTTCAGGGGCAGCAGCCTGGGGCAGATTGACGAGGTTCCAGGGCTGCCGCGTTTAGACGTTTGACCGTTGCGGCGACCCTGCCTCAACCGAACTGGCTACCGCTGTGAGCTACCATCTGCCTGGGATACGGCCCCCGGCCCGCCTCCTGGGCCAAGCGGGAAGCAATCAGGCTAGGGTGCGGTGTTTCCCGGGGGCAGCCCCAGGTCAGCGCAGTGCTCATTGTTGATGCTGCCGTTGGCCATACGGGTGTTGCAAAACCGGGCGGTGCTGAGGTCGGTGCGGTTGAGGTTGGCCCCCAGCAGGTCGGCATCGGTAAAGTTGGTTCCCGCCAGCTGGGCATCGCGAATCAGGGCCTGGCGCAGGTCGGCCCCGGTAAAGTCGGCCCCCGCCAGCTGGGCACCGATAAAGTCGGCCCGGAAAAACTGGCCCTTCGTCAGGGTGGCCTGGGTGAGGTCGGTGGCGGACAGACTGGCATGGTTGAAGGCGGCTCCGTCCAGACGGCTGCCGCTGAGGTCGCTACCGTACCAGTTGGTGTTGCGGGCCTCGGCGCGCTCTAAGTTGACCGCCATTGCGATCGCCTGTCGCAGGCGGCTGCCGGTGAGGGTGGCCTGGCTGAGGTCGGCCCCGGCCAGGGTGGCACCCGACAGGTCGGCCCCGCTGAGCACCGCCTGGTGCAAATTGGCCGCCGATAGATCGGCCTGGGTCATCTGCGCCCTGGGCAACCTGGCCTGGCGCAGGTTGGCCCTGGCCAGGGTGGCCTGGGTGAGGTCGGCATCTTCTAGGTTGGCGCGGGTGAGCACTACGTCGCTCAGGTCGCAGGCTATGCAGGCGCGGCTGATCAACAGCTGCCGCACCAGGTCGTTGGCGGCTCCGGGCACCGCCAGAGCCAGGGTGAGACCAAGCCCGACGGCTACTCCTAGGAAAAGTGGAAGCCAGCGGCGGCGGGGAGACTGGGCCATGGTGTGCAATTCCTATCGGGTTGGCTTAAAGATCTAAGATCAAGTCTATAGATTGCCTCTACAATGTGTCAGCATCTTCTGGCTCCACTGGTTTTCAACGTCAGTGACCATGCGGGTTGTCACCGCCCCGGCAGTCGAGATGCTGCTGCTCGCTCTCGGTAGTTTGACGTCATGGCCTCGATCCCGGCTTCATCGCCCCCGCGTTTTCGTCACCGACAGCGCCCTGGCCCCAGCCAGGTCAAGCCCTGGGAATGGTTTTGGCTGACGCTGTGGGTGCTCCTGCTCACCGGGTCAGGGGTGTTTTGCGGCTGGGCGCTGATGTGGCTGACCCGGATTCCGCCGCTGCCCGACTGTGAGCAGATCACCCCGTTTCATTCGGCCAGCGACCTGCTGTTTTGTGCTAAGGCCCAGGCCCGCACCGGGGAAGCCAACAACCTGGTGCAGTCGGTGCTGCTGACGGCCAACTGGCCCAAAACCCACGCTAACTACGACGACTCCCAGGAAATTCTCAAGGATGCCTCGGAGCAGATTTTGGTGCTGGCCAACCGCTGGGTGCAGGTGGGCAAGCTGGAGGACGCCATTCATCTGGCGGATCAAATTCCCCTCAACACGCCCCTGCGCAAGTCTGCCCAGGCGGTCATTTTTGAGTGGCGGCAGGACTGGGATCAGGGCCGGGCCCTTGAGGCGAAGCTGAGACCCGCCCTGGCCGCTAGCGACTGGGAGCTGGTTAAAACCCACCTGCAAGAGTTTAAGAATCTCAAGACCGACTACTGGCTGACCACTCGCCATATGTTTTGGCAGCGGCAGTTTCAGGTGGAGCGCCAGGGATGGGAGCAGCTCTTGCAGGCTCGCGAACTGGCGGCTACCAACCAAATTGAGAATTTGCGCCAGGCGGTGGTGCTGGCCCGCGCCATTGACCTGCGCAGCCAGGTGTGGCAGGCGGCGGAGGGCGATGTCGATCGCTGGAGCAAGACCGTGGTGGATGTGGCGCTCCAGCGCTGGCAGGTGGGCGATCGCGTCGGAGCCCTGGAGCTGGCCAGCGTGGTGCCCTTTAGCCCTGAGCTGCCCCCTGCCGCCCAGGAACTGCTGCACCTCAGCCACGCTCAGCGTCTGGCGGGGCAGGCCGAGCCCGCAGGTGAGGGGCTGGCCCCGCGCTACGGCCAGCTATTTGGGCTGATGGAGGCGGTCAGTGCCGTCAATCAGCTGCCGGCGGACAGTCCCTACGGAGCGCTCTACGGAGCGACAGATCTCTCCCCGGTCGAGCAGTGGAATGCCCAGCTCGCCGACCTGAGGCGGCTAAAATTTAGCGACATGGTGGCCCGCGTGGGTCAGCGAACCACGTACAACTGGGCAATCCACCAGGCCCAGCAGGTTGAGGTGGGTCGTCCCCGGCGGATTCAGGGGCAGACGCTGATTGCCCAGTGGCAGGCCAACCTCCAGCGCATTGACGATCGCCCGATCTTGACCCAGGCCCGCAGCCTGGCTCGACCCGGCACCGTTGCGGCGCTGCAAACCGCCATTGCCAAGGCCGGTGAGGTGGAGCTGGGGCGCGCCCTGCGGGTGGAGGCCCAAACCCTGATTGCTGAATGGCAGCAGGAAATTCAGGTGATTGAAGACCGACCAATTCTCGATGCGGCGGTGGCTCTGGCCAGCGAGGACAAGCTGGCGGAGGCGATCGCCGAGGCGAACAAAATTGCCCCGGGCCGTGCCCTCCACAGCCGCGCCCAGGGACTGGTGCAGGAGTGGACAGCCACCATTCAAATTGCCGAGGACAAACCCATTTTGGATCGGGCTAAGGATTTGGCCTACGGCGGCAGCCTGTCGGCGGCGATCAATCTGGCGGGGCAGATCGGGCCGGGGCGAGCGCTCTACGATGAGGCCAGGGCGGCGATCGCCCTCTGGACCGCCGAACGGGCTTACATCTGGTCGATCTGGGAGGCCGAGGGCCGACCCGTGCCCGGCGGCGGCAGCAACCCTTCCCCCACGCCCCAATGACAACGCCCCCCCTGCGACTCATGCTGGTAGACGAAGACCCGGTGTTTCGCCTGGGTCTGCGCATCTGGCTGGAGCAGACCGCTGGCTACACCGTGGTGGCTGAAGCCACCCAGGCCAGCGATGCGCTGGCGATTTTGGCCAGCCGGGCCAGCCTGCAAAATCCCCCTGCTGCGCCCGCCGACTGGGCCCCAGAGCCCGCCCCAGCCTGGGCCGACGCCTGGGCCGCTCCAGAGGCTGGCCAGCTCCCCGACCTCGATTTGGTGATTCTCGATCTGGGGCTGGGGGTCGGTCGCCCCGACCAGCTGCCGGGGCTGCGTCTGTGTGCCGCCATTAAAGCGCGCTACCCGGCTCTGCCGGTGCTGGTGCTCAGCGCCCAGGCCGAGCCGGTGCTGGCCGCCGCCGCTCGCCAGCTCGGGGCCGATGGGTTTGGCCCTCGGGGCATGGCTGTCGCCGACCTGGGGCGGCTGATTGAGCACCTGGCGGGGGGAGGGCTGTCGCGGACAAGCGGCCTGCGCCCCCTGGCGAGCGGTCAGCGTCCTGCCGAGGTCGCCCTGGGCGAAGCCCCCGCCGCCCCGTTGCCCCGGCCCCACCCCCTGACGGCTCTGCGGATTAACCTGCGGCGATCGTCGGTGCAGCAGATTGAGGCGATGATGGCGCAGATCGAAGCCGAACAGCGGCGGGGGCGGGGGTCGCTGCTGAGCGAGGCGGTGCTGGCGGGGCGCTACCGCGAACTGCGGGCGGCTCGCTGGCTGGTGGGGCGGCTGCTGGCCACCGGTGCTGATCGGAGCCTACCCGCTGAACCTCCGGTGGTGCGGCCCCGCTCCCGATCCGAGGAGCTGGCTGCCAGCGGTGGCGAACCGCCGCTGCCGCCCAGACCTGACGGCAGCCCCATGCCGCCGGAGGTGCTGGCGGTGGCGACGGAGACCCGCCTGGCTCTGAACCAGGGGGATCTGGCGACTTTGATCTTTGAGCGGGTGTTTCGCAAGCTGCAGGGGCTGCTAGACAACACCAGCGATATGCCCCTGGAGGCCGACATTCTGCGCGACGACAAAAAGCGAGAGCTGTTCTACCTGGTGCTCCGCAAATTTGAGGATGCCCTGGAGCATTTGCGCGGGGCGGGGGTGCTGCCGGGGCAGCTGCCGGAGAAAAGCGCCCTGGTGCTGCATGACCTGTGGCAGGCGGCCTTGACCGATTTCTTTGGCCGCTACTACACCCTCCAGGTCGATACCCTGGAGCAGCCCGTGGTGCCCACCCTGCTGAGTGAGACCCCGGTGGTGCAGGCGGCGATTTTAGACCGGCTGCCCCAGGTGCCCATGCTGCTGGGGCATCTGTTGTTTAACGAATCGATGGTGGTGGACGGCAGCCTCTACGAAGCCGCTGCCCCCCAGGCTATGGCCCGCAGCCAGGAGCTGCTAGAGCACCTGCTGATTCAGCTGGCCAACGCTGTGGTGCAGCCGCTGCTCAACCATTTCGCCGACGTGGAGCTGATGAAGAAAAACCTCTACCACCGCCGGATGATGACCAGCCGCGACATCGAGCGCTTTCGCAACGATCTCTCCTGGCGGTATCGGTGGGACGGGCTGGTCAATGAACCTCGGGCGATTTTTGAGAGCCAGCATCGGCTGTTTGGCTTTACCGAGCGGGGCATTCAGTATCAGCTCATCTATGCGCCCCGGCGGCAGGAGCTAGAGCAGCTTTCGGGCCTGCAGCGGGCGGTGACCCTGGCGGTGGAGGCTCGCGATGCGATCGCCCCTCGGTTTCGCTCGGCGGTGGCCCTGGTGGGCAGCGGCATTGTCTACGTGCTCACCGATGTAATTGGCCGCGGCATTGGGCTGATCGGGCGCGGTATTTTGCGCGGCGTGGGGGGAGCCTGGCGCGACCCCCGCTACCGGCGCGATCGCCAGGAGAGCAACTTCCGCGACTGAGTCCGCCGCTGGCTCTGGGCCGCAACCGGGGCCAGCGGCAGCAATCGCTCTAAGGGTTCATACAAAATTTACTTTTTTTTGGGACAATCAGCTGGTAAAAGTTGCTGACAGAGGAACTGCTTCCCAGGCGGGGCGAAACCTCTCGAATGCGCGGGAACCTACAGCCGCACAGGGCTGCCCTGGGAAGGGAGGTGCTGAATTCAGCTTCAGTATTGGCGGTAATCGATGGCGTTTACCAGTCCAGCCAGGGTGAGCTGGTAGAGTGTTTCAGGGTCGTTGGCGGCAGCTGGGGACGACAAAAGGATGCCGTCGGGTTTGCTAACTTTTCTACCTACCTAAGTAAGGAGTTAATCCCCGCCTATGAAGTCGAGCTTGGCGCTGTTTGCTGAGCCTGTTCTGGCCAATGCCAGGCGGCTGCTGTGGTTGAGCATCTGGCTACTGTGGATACCGATGGCGGTATACGTTATCGCCCTTGACTACGGCCATGGCCTGGGGATATTGCAGGGGGCCTTGCTGGCCGTTTCACTGATTGGCCTGGTGGTGATCAACGCCGAAACTGCCGTGGTGATCTACAGCTGCCGCCGGTCTAATCCCTGGTTTAATCGGGGTATGCTGCAACGCTGGGGCAGGGTGCGGCGACGGCGGCGGGCGACCCTGCCTGCCCTGGGGCTGCTGCCGCCCCAGGTCTCTTTGCCCTTTGTCTCGGTGGTGGTGGCGGCCTACCTGCCCAACGAGCAGGACATCATCGAAGACACGCTGCTGCACTGGCTGACCCAGGTGCGGCCCCCCGCCCAGGGGTGGGAAATTATTCTGGCCTACAACACCCCCGTCCAGCTGCCGGTGGAAGCTCGCTTGCAGGCCCTGGCTCGGCGCTACCCGGCCCTGGTGCTGCTGCCGGTGGCCCACAGCCACTCCAAGGCCGAAAACCTCAACGCCGCCCTCCAGGTGGCCACGGGCGAAATGACGGGTATTTTCGACGCCGACCACCATCCGGCGGCGGACTGTCTCAGCCGGGCCTGGGCCTGGCTCTACCAGGGCCGCTACGACGTGGTGCAGGGCCGCAACATCATTCGCAACGCCAGGGACAGCTGGCTGACCCAGCTGATTGCGGTGGAGTTTGAGTGCATCTACGGGGTGAGCCACTACGGGCGATCGCTGCTGGCCGACACCGCTCTGTTTGGCGGCTCCAACGGCTACTGGCGCACGTCGGCCCTGCGCCACCTCGGCTTTCACCACGCCCGCCTCACCGAGGACATCGACGTTACCGTGCGGGGCCTGCTGGGGGGCTGTCGCCTGGTGCACGACCCGGCCATTGTCACCACAGAGCTGGCCCCCGACAACCTGCGGGGGCTGTGGCTCCAACGCCAGCGGTGGAGCCAGGGCTGGCTGGAGGTGGCGGCGCTGCACCTGGGGCGGGTGCTGCGATCGCCCCGCCTCGACGCCGTGCAAAAGCCCTACTGGCTGCTGATGCTGCTCTTTAGCCAGGGCTTTTACCCGCTGGTGTGGCAGGTGGTGCCGATGCTGCTGAGCATTCACCTCAGCCAGCGCGATCGCGACCTCAACTTTGAAACCCTCAACCTGGTGCTGATGGGCCTGCTCACCCTCAGCGTAGTGCTGCAAGTGGCGGTGGCCATGGTGCTGCGCCCGGCGGCATCCACCTATACCCGCCGCCACGGGGTGCTCTACTGTCTGCTGTCGCCGGTTTACTTTTGGCTAAAGGCGCTAATTGGCGTGGTGGCGGTGGTCAACCACCTCTGCGGCAGCCGGGTGTGGCACGTGACCGCTCGCACCAAAAGTAAACCCAACCGCTGGATGGTGGCCCTGCGGGGCGCAAAGTGAGCCAGCAACCCAACGGCTCTCCCCCGTCAACCTGTTCTAACCCAATCAACGGCTGCAACGGCAATCCTGCCTTGTTTATATCCCGTTTAGACAAGCTGGGTCTGGCGGGCAAAACGGCTGAATCTCCAGCCTTTTTCTCCCTACCCAAAAAATCCTCCCTGCCACGACTGAGGTGGAGGGAGGATTTGTTGCTCAGCACTATTTGACGCTTACACCCTCAACGGCGGCGATCGCCTAGGCGCGCTTGAGGAAGTTCATAATCAGGGACACCACAAAGATGGCCAGGAAAATGTAGAACAAAATTTGGGCGATGCCTGCGGCGGCACCGGCTACGCCACTAAAGCCAAAGAAGGCGGCAATCAGGGCTACAACCAGAAAAATCAGTGCGTAACGAAGCATGGTGGGTCTCCTAAGGTGGCAGTTGACGGGGGCAGTTGACGGAATGGGTGGGAGCTGGGTTAAGCCGTCGACCTAACGAGATAATTATCAAAATTTGAATCCGCCCGCGCATCTACCGTTTGGCTGGCAATTTTCTCGCTTTAGGGCAGACAATGTACCGCTAATCTCTTCCCCTGGGAGGGAAGCTTTGGGGCCGAGACCATGGCCCAGGCGCTAATCGCGATTGTCTACGCCCCTGGCGCTGCCAGTTCTGGCTAGCCACGGGGGCAGATGCCCTAAGCGCCAGGGCCAGCGCTATCGTTTCAGCCCAAAGCCGGCTGGGCCACCCCGACGGTCAGCCCATTCCTAGTGCGACTGCTATGCCTAGCTCGACTGAAAGATGTTCTGCACCATTTGGCGATCGCTGCCCTGGGCCGCCCGATCCAGTTCCTCCACCTCTCCTGCGTCGAGTCGCCAGCCCAGGGCGGCGGTATTTTGCTCGGCCTGGGCCAGGGTTTTAGCGCCGGGAATGGGGATGGTGCCTTTGCAGAGGCACCAGTTGAGGGCCACCTGGGCGGGGGCCTTCTGGCGGTGGGCGGCGATCGCCCCGACCACCGCCAGCAGCGGCTGAATCTTGGGCAACAGCTGACGAAACAAAATCCCCCGCACGCCGGAGGGAAACGGCCCCTTGGCCGAGTACTTGCCCGTCAACAACCCCAGCGCCAGGGGGCTGTAGGCGATCAGGCGAATGCCCAGCTCGTCGCAGAGATCCTTCAGGCCCAGCTCGCTCACCGGGTAGGTGGACAGCAGCGAATACTGCACTTGTAGCGTGGCGATCGCCAGCCCCCGCGCCTCAAACCGCTGGTGGGCCAGCCTCAGCCGCTTGGGGCCAAAGTTCGACAGGCCTACGGCCCGGGCCTGGCCCCGGGCGCACAGATCCATCAGCCCGTCGAGAAACGGCCCCTCCTGCCAGGGGGCGTAGTTGGCGGTAGACCAGTGCATCTGCACCAGATCAATGGGGCGGCCCAGGCGCTCGGCGGAGGCCGCCCCAGCCCTGACCACCGAGCCAGGGGTGAGCCGCCAGGGGTAGGCGGCCAGCTTGGTGGCCAGGCACAGAGCCTGCCGATTTGGCCCGCTGTAGCCCTGGGCAAACTGCCCCAGCAGCACCTCGCTGCGCCCGTTCAGCCGCCCGGTGCCGTAGGAGTCGCCGCTGTCGAACAGGGTGACGCCGTGGCGGAGGCAGTGGTCAAACACCCGCCGCAGTTCGTCATCCATGCTCTGGTCGTAGCCCCACAGCAGCCGGTTGCCCCAGGCCCAGGTGCCGCAGCCCATCTCGGGCAGCGCTAGCGGCGATCCATCGGTGGCGGCGGCAGTGGCGGCAGTGGTCATGGCATCCCTAGGGAGAAGAGCCCTTCCATTATTCCAGGCCGGGCAGCTCTGGGCCTAGCCGCTCGATGGCCTGGGGCGGCAACTCGCGGGCCAGGTGCAGCCGAAAGGGGGCGGCGCTGACCGCCTCGACGTAGGCGGCGCTCAAAAAGGGCCGGTAGGCTTCGCGATCGCCCAGGTACACCTGGCTAAAGGCCACCACCAGCGATCGATTCACCCCCTGGGTGGTGGCAATGGCTTCGTCAATGCCCTGCTCCAGGGCCTCATCTATATAGAGAAATCGGCTGGCCAGCCTGGTAAAGTCGGGGCCGTGGGAGGTGTTTTCGCCCAGGTAGAGGTAGCGATCGTCGCCCCGCAGCCAGCTAAAGGCGGCCACCTGCTGGGGCACCACCGGGGCCACCAGATCGACCTCGCCGCCCAGCAGCATCACCGGCACCGCCACCTGGGCCATGCCCCTGGGGCCAAACAGGTTAGACACCGGAGCAAAGGCCATCACCAGCTTGACGCGATCGTCCTGGGTGCCCTGGGCAAAGCGGGCCATCGCGGCGGCATCGGTCTGGAGTTCTAGGGCCCGGCACTCCAGCACCATGGCGGCATCGAGGAGCAGGTTGGCGGCGGGGTTGCAGCGTCGGGCGAGGCGCTCAAAGTCAATGGTGGCACCGCCCAGGGCCAGGGCCGTATAGCCCCCAAAGGAATGGCCCACCGCCGCCACCCGGCTGACGTCCAGCCGCCCCTCAAAGGTGGTGGCGTTGAGCCGCTCTAGCTCATCGAGCAAAAAGCTCACGTCCAGCGGGCGATCGAGAAAGTCTCGGGCCTTGAAGGTTTCGCGATCGAGCCCGGTGAGCAGGGCCTGTTTTTGGCTGCTGTTGCTGCCCACATGCTCGGGTAGCGCCACCGCCAGCCCGTGGGAGGCCGCGTGGGCCGCCAGGCTAAAGAAGCTGGTGCGGCTGTCCCCCAACCCGTGGGATATCACCACCACCGGCAGGGGGCCGTCGAGGGCGGCGAGGTTGGCGGGCCAGAAAACATCGGCGGCGTAGGTGCGGCTGCGGCTGGCATCCACCAGCGTCAGTGACACCTGGCGACTGCCGTAGGGGCCGGGCTGGGTGAGGTCAGGCAGGGCGGCGAGGTCAACGGGCTGCACCATTGCGGCGGCCTCTGACTGCTGCTGAATGGCGGCCACCAGGCGGCGGGTGACGGCGATCTCAGCCTGCACCTGGCGGGCTACGGTCAGCCCCTGGGCGACATCGACCCGCAGTTTGCCGGTGGGAAAGTGACGCACGATATCGAGCAGTGCAATGTCGCCATCCTCAGCGGCGGCAGCGACAATCGCCGCCCGCAGCGCCTGGCGACCGTTGAGCCCGGCCTCGGTCTGGGCGAGCTCGCCCAAGAATTGCAGGCTGCGATCGCCCATCGGGCTGTTAAACCACTGGGAAATGGCCACCAAGTTTACCGGTCGGCTGGTGTTGAGGGCCGAGCGCAGGCCCTGGCGCTGGGCCGGGCTCAGCCGCCGCAAAAAGGGAGCCAGCTGGGGGTCAACCTCGCCGGTTGCGGCAAAGGCAATCAGCGACTCGGTGGGTATCGAGCGGCTGAAGGGGCCAAACTCCAGCCCGATGGTGTCGGCGGCCCGCAGGGGCAAAGCCGTTGCCCAGGCTGTGCCCAGGCCCAGGACAACGGCGGCAAATATCCTCAGCGGGCGGTGGCGAAGCAGCATAGGGCGGCACTAGGGGATCGATGGATGCCCGCATTCTCCCCCAGAACCCTCTAAAAATTCTAGGAACCCGTAGTAGTCTGCCAAGGCAAGGGTGAGCGGGGGGGCAGGTTTTAGGTTTTAGGTTTTAGGTTTTAGGTTTTAGGTTTTAGGTTTTAGGTTTTAGGTTCATAGCCGGTCGTGAACCGTACACCCTGAACCCTGGGCCACGGTCTCTCAAAATCAGCTTGGTCAAGGACTAGTACCCTGAGGCATAAGTCAGCCAACCATTCCTGACACCTGACACCCGAGACCTGGCACCCTCAGCAACGGTGGCTATATTTCTGCCAGGCAGTACTAGGTTGGAAACGGTGGGACGCAGGACGGAGTGGTTCTTGCTGCCCACTGTTTATGTCAGCTATCGATGGTGTAGATAGCGGGGATAGACAGTGGTTTTTGCCGGGGCGATCGCCCTTCGGTAGGGTAAGGGCAGTCTCTTTTGCACCGATGGATTGCGCTGATGGATATTGTGCTGGCCTTTGGGCTGTCGTTTGCGGTGCTGGTGGCCGGGGCGCTGCGGGGGGTGTTCATTGCCTATCCGCTGCTGATGGCCATGGCGCTGTTTGGGGTCGTACTGCGGCGGCGGGGTTTTGCGCTGCGGGCGCTGGCCACCATGGGCTGGGTTGGCAGCCAAAAGGCGCTGCCGGTGATTGGGGTGCTGCTGCTGATTGGCGCAGTGACGGCCAGCTGGATGGCGGCGGGCACCGTGCCAACCCTGGTGTACTACGGTCTGCGGGTGGTGACGCCCCACACCATGGTGCTGGTGGCTTTTGGGCTGGCCAGTGGGGTGTCGCTGCTGTTGGGCACCTCCTTTGGCACCGTGGGCACCGTGGGGGTGGCGCTGATGATGATGGTGACGGGGGGCGAGGGGGGCGAACTGCATCGCTGGCTGGTTGCCGGAGCGATTATCGCCGGGGCCTACGTAGGCGATCGCGCCTCCCCCATGTCTTCCAGCGCGCTGCTGATCGCCGCCGTTACCCGCACCGACCTCTACGACAACATTCGCGCTATGGGGCGCACCTCGCTGCTGCCCCTGGGGCTGGCGATCGCTATCTACGCGGGCTTTGCCTGGGTGAGCCCCGTGCCCCTGGCGGCCTCCAGCCTGGGGCACGACCTGGCGGCGGAGTTTCGCCTGGGGCCGGTGACCCTGGTGCCTGCCGGGGTAATGGTGCTGCTGGCGCTGGGGCGGCTGCCGGTGCAGCGGGCGATGCTGGCCAGCACCGCCACGGCCATTGTTCTGGCCCTGGGCTATCAGCACTACAGCCTGGGGCAGGTGCTGCAATTTTTGCTCACCGGGTTTGAGCTGGCCCCCACATCCCCCCTCAACGCCATTGTGCTGGGCGGCGGCGTGGCGGCGATGGTGCGGGTGTCGCTGGTGGTGGTGATCTCCACTGCCTTTGTGGGCATCTTTGCCGGTACCGACCTGCTGCACCGGCTGGAGCGATCGCTGGCGCGGGTCAAAACGCCGGGCGATCGCTTTTTGGCAACGGCGCTGGTGGGTACCCTGGCCGCCGCCTTTGGCTGCACCCAAACCATCGCCATTTTGCTCACCCAGCAGCAGCTCGACCCCACCTACCGCCGCACCCAGGCCCCGCCCTCGGCCCTGGCCCTCGATCTAGAAAACACGGTGGTTGTGATCGCGCCGCTGATTCCCTGGAATATCGCCGGGCTGCTGCCAGCCACCCTGCTGGGGGTAAACGCGGGCTTTATTCCCTTTGCCTGCTACCTCTACCTGCTGCCGCTGGTAACGCTGCTCTGGCTCCGGCGCAAGACTGCGGCAGCGGCGCTGGCTACCGCTAGCTCTGACCTGGATTATTCATGAGAAGGGTAGGGCGGGCCAGAAGCCCATCCCACAAGCAGGATTCTCCTCGGAGCTGAGGAGGTTTTTGGCAGAAATCTTGCGAGAAGTCTTGTAGGATAGCCGTCCCGGCTGTCCACTCTGCGGGCGGCTAAAGCCCCAGGCACAGCTGCCCCTGGGCGGGGGACTCGCGTTCGTCGGGTAGGGTAACGCCTTCGTGGTGTAGCAGCCACCGTTTGCGCGCCAAACCGCCCGCGTAGCCGGTGAGCTGGCCCTGGGTGCCAATTACCCGGTGGCAGGGCAGGGCGATCGCCACCGGGTTGAGGGAGTTGGCCAGGCCCACCGCCCGGTAGGCCGTGGGTTTGCCCAACTTTGCCGCCAGCTCGCCGTAGGTGGCCACCGTACCGGCGGGAATCTGGCGCAGCAACCCCCACACCTGCTGCTGAAAGGCCGTCCCCCCTGGGTTGACGCGCACCCCATCAAGACTGTGCAGGTCGCCTGCCAGGTAGGCTCTGAGGCGATCGCTAAAGCCCTGGGGGTTGGGGCAGGGGGTGAGCGTCACCGCCGCAAATCGCTTTTTGAGCAAGGTCAGCAGGCGGGCTTCGCAGTCGGCAAAGTCGAGGGCGCAGAGCGCTGCGCCGTCTGACACCAGCAACAGGTCGCCGAGCCCAGAGGGCAGTCGATCAATCCAGAGTTCGGTGGTCATGGCGATTCTCGACGGTTGAAACATCTATACCTATAGAGCCATATCTATAGAGCCGCATCTATAGAGCCCCTGTTGTGCTGACTGGGGCGGCGAAGAGAATTGTACCTTCCAGGGATAGTCAGGTGGACAATTTTTTGCCCAACAGCCCGTATAAAAACTTCTGGTCGTCAGTAAGTATTCATACTCCAAATTATGCTCTCTGCACTATTTATCCTGAAGCGGACAAACCCTCTAGATAAAAGTACCCGTAAGGGTAATACCGAGCGGGCATCTTCTTGCTTACAACAGAATTAGTTTGTGCTGCTGGACTGTTTCTGCGAGATACATCCGCTCCATCCTACCGATCGCGCTGACCATATCCGGCACCAGTCAAGCTTTAACTTATCGCCCAACTAGCCTTACCCAAAAAAGCCATGACAGACGTACTTTTACCAATCATGACCCGTTACACCAACTACACCATGACGGGCGACGCACTTCCTGAAATTAACTCGCTTAGCTATCTGCCCTTTGAAAGCAATTACGCCGACCCCCCTGTCTCTGGGCGATTAGCGCTGGTGCTAGTTGAGCCCCGCTTGCTGGAGAGCACGGGCGATGCAACCCTGCGAGCCGATCTGGTTCAGCGTTTGCAGAGATTGAAAGGTGACCTGCGTGCTGAAGGACTACATACACGCTTTATTCTGGCAAATCTGTATCGCGGTACCGTTCATAAAGACGGGCGCATTGTACTGGCTCTCCGTCAGTTTTTTCGAGAAGTAAAATCCTCTTTCACTAACTTTGAAGGTGCGCTGCTGATTGGCAATTTCCCAGAGGCATCCTTGGTCAGGCGAGTTGCATGGTGCCCTGGCTTTTTAACTCCCCGACAGCTGTCCATCGGTACCGAGCTGATCAGTGAGAGAGCTGAAGTGGTTTTGGCGGATTTGACAGGAAACTGGGAATCAATTTATCGCCAAAGTGATTTTACCGCAGAGGACATTTCAGCGATTCCTGATGCCGCCACCACTACAAACGGCTGGTTTGATGGGGAATCAGTCAGAAACTGCGAATTTTCGTCAACTGATTTTACCCTTGGGCAAAGCCAAACTTTTCGGGATGCGTTTTTTATAGACGATGCCGTCTACACCATTTTAGAGAATCGCACCTCCCCCAGTCCCCGCCTTCGGCTGCGGTTAAACCAGGCTGAGAGAAATAATGAGGTGGACTTCAGCGATCGCTCAATGATCAATATCCTGGCAAAGCCGGATATTAGTGTCTCTCGTATCAATGCCTTCCGTATAGCAGTCAACCCAAATCCCGCTTTGAGAGGCACCGATGGACGAGGGTTTTTGAACGCTGTCGGCAATCCCCAGACGGTCAGTAGCCCAGCACCATTGGTAAATAGCGAAGAGGACTTGTTCAGTTTTTATGATATTGATTTAGAGAGGCGGTTGCTAGTTGATTATTTCGATCGCAACCATCGTTTCCGCAACGGAGCTTTTGCCAATCTGCCTTTTCGAGGAGCCGTTATCTCCGGCTCTACAGATTTTTCTCCGGATGGATATGAGGGTTTAGTGAATGCGGCCGCAACGGATTTTCAGCCCTGTGTGAAGACAGCTCATGCCAATCTTCAACAGTACGTACAGTTCTACAAAACGCCCGCTGTATTAAAGTACATCATGGCGCACTCAAATGCCCGCATCTCTGAGTTTCGAGATGGCACCGACCCGGCAGTGCTAGCGACTGAGGCAGGAGGATTACCGCCACGATGGATTTACCGATCCGGTCAGCACGTGCCTAGCTTCGAAGGGCAAGGCCGCAATGCAGATCTATATGTTCATCGGACACTTTGGCAATACAACACGCTCAAAGATGCAGGCGTCAGCATCATTATTCACGGTGGTTGTAATGTCAACTCGATTCCTGAAACCCAGACTAATCCCTACAGCAGCAGGAGCTATGGTCGCTGGAACAATGCAGAAGGCATCTTGTTTTACACCAACTGTGCCGCCATTTTCTCTAGGGCTAAGGGGTTTAACGATGCTCCCAACGGATTTATAGAGGGCTACCGTTTATCCGATCGGGCCAATCTTGGCAGCTGCTGGAAAAGCTATTTCAATGCCCAGGCAAATGATGGCGGCTTGAGTACCTATAACATTCAGCGAAAAAGAGCCTATTTCTGGAGCATTAACGGCGACTGGACGCTGCGAATTCGAAACAAAAATGGTTTAGGGATTCTTGCACTAAATCCAGAGCTTCGATCGGTTGAGGTGCATCCCAATCGCGCCTGGATTGACGGCTGGAATTTTGACGCCGCCCTCAATCGCATTCGCGGCATTGGCGATCTCGATGGGGATGGAATCGACGAGTTTGTCGTGACCAGCGATTGGGGAATTGGATTACTTAAATACAACGGCATCCAGTTTAGAACCTTGATGGCTGCACCTAGAGACACCTGGTTTGGCGGTTGGCGATACGATGCCACCGTTAATTCAGGGCGAGATCGGATTATGGACATTGAAAATTTCACGGGAACAGACAAGCGAGAGATTTTAGTGTGGAGTTCTTGGGGAATTGCGGCCTTGGAATACAACGGTGTATCCCTATTCCCCAGCCGAATTCATCAAAACGGCACGAGGCTAGGGGGATGGTTGATTGACACAGCCAACAATACCTACTGGGGATGTGGGCAGTTTGATCGCGATCGCAGAAAAGCCATGCTGCTGACCAGCCCGTGGGGGCTTGGCATTATATCGCTACAAAACAACAGCCATATCTATATGGCCCCAAACGGGACTCGCTTTGGCGGTTGGCTACTGAACAGTGCAGACAATACAATCCGTTTGATAGCTGACCTGGACGGCGATGGCGTAGACGAGATTTTGATCAGCAGCCCCTGGGGCATTGGCGTACTAAAAATGGTGGATGGCGCTTTGACGGCGATCGCCATGCATGCAAACGGTGAAAATCTAGGCGGCTATGTCGTTCGAAACACCAACAATTTTGCGCTGGCTGACAATTTCAAAGGCGGTGCAGAACAGCAAATCTTAGTGATGGATTCGACCGGCATTCATCTGCTGTGCCTGCTCGGCAATCGCTTGCAGCGTATCGCATTAGCTGGCAATGGCACCCGGATTGACGGCTGGGTGATCGATACCAGCAACAACCGTTTGCAGCGGGCGGGCAATATGAACGCCAACGTCGGGGCTGAGTTTGTGATTCGCAGCCCCTGGGGAGTTGGCATGATGGGCATTGACACCGCCAATCGTTTCCGCTGTTATGGTTTGTATGCCTACAACACTGTTTTGCGAGACTGGCATCTCCAAAGCGGCGATGTCATCGTGGGCACCGGCAATTTTGCAGGGGATGCAGCGAGGAAAGAGTTGCTCATCGTCAAGCCGTAGAAAATTGTAGGGTGCATCCGCGCAGCGATGCACCGTCCCAGGGCACTGTCGGAGCAACGTCCCATGACGCTGGCGCGCCACGCCAAACGATAAAAACACCTCCAACCGTTCCCTGAGCGGAGTCGTAGGCTTTGCCGCCCCAAAGGGACTAGGGAACGGGCTTTCTCCCTTCGGGAGATGGCGCGTCGGCAAAGCCTGTCTACAAGACAAACGACTCCGCTCAGCCCTCGGTTGTTTTCAGGGCAATTCTCTCCGTGATGGCTACCTACGGTTGGCTTCGACTCCGCTCAGCCAGCGGCCCCTGAGCGAAGTCGAAGGGATCATTGGTGGCATCGTCACAAAGAATCGGTATGGCTCAATCAACTGCTGCAACAGCAAATCATCCCATCAAGATTCAGACGTCTCATGCTGAATCTTCGCAATCAAAAACCAGCAGCAGTGACCGGCCAAAAACGTCAGGGCAAGATGGTGCCGATCTCTTTGAGGTAGACGCGGCTAAAGGGTTCGCTGCCGCCCAGGCGGTACTGCTCAATTAGCCCCTCGCGGCGAATTGAGACGTTGCCCCCCTCGCGCACCACCACCGTGGCGTGGGGAAAGACATCGCGGGTGAGCAGGGTTTCGGTTTCGGTGGGGTTGTCTAAAACCACCATGTCGCTGCCCGAGTAAAACATGCCGTCTTGCTCAAAGATGTCGCCGCGATATTCGGCAATCAGCAGATCGAGTCTGGGGTTGCGCAGCAGGTTGCTGACGTTGACGTTGTAGTTGGCGTGCAAGACCTTTTCTGAGCGGTTGACGAGCACCCCCTCGCGGCACACCGCGCCGATCACCCAGTTGGGGTGCTGCGACAGCAGGTGGTCAATTAGCTCTTGCAGGTCGCGCATCGACAGCCGGTTAAAGGTCAGGGTAGGAATGCGGCCCCTGGTCTCGGGGGGGAAGAAGGTTTCTAGAATGGGGGAGGTAACATCGACGCGATCGCCCACCGACGGGTTCAGGTGCATCGAAATCCCTGGTGCCGAGTTGATTTCGAGAATGCCAAAATTGCCGTCCTTCCAGGAGCGCGATAGGTCGCGGGCAATCACGTCAATGCCCAGGCAGGTGAGCCGAAAGTGCTGGGCAATATCCTGGGCCAGAATCACGTTGTCGGGGTGAATGGTAGGGGTGGCGTCAATGCTGACTCCGCCCGCCGACAGGTTGGCCACCTTGCGCAGGTACACCGTGTGGTCTGGCTCTAGCACCGTCTCCAGGGTGAGCCCCTGCTCCGCCAGGTACAGCTCCATGGCGTGGTCGGTTTTGATCTGGCCCATCGGCGAAGTGGGGGTGTCGCTGCGGTCGGGGTTGCGGTTGGCATCGCGAATCAGTTCTTGGATAGTGGAGCGGCCATCGCCGGTAACCCAGGCGGGGCGGCGCTCCATGGCCGCTACAAACCGACCGTTGACGCACAAAATTCGAAAGTCGGAGCCGGTGATGCTGGTCTCAACAATCACCCGCACCGACTGATCGACCGGGATAGAGGCGATCGCCCGATCGAAAGCCGCCTCCAGGTCGGCGTCGTCGCCCACCGCTGCCGTCACCCCTTCGCCCTTGTGCCCCACCACCGGCTTCACCGCCACGGGGTACCCGATGCGATCGACGGCGGCCAGGGCCTCGTCGTAGGTGACCACGATTTCGCCCTGGGGCACCGGAAACCCCAGGGTGCCGAGAAAGGCCTTGCAGTCGTCTTTGCGGGTGGTGAAGTCTGAGTCGAGGTGGCTGTCGGTGTCAAAGGTGGTGGCCACGCCGCGCACCAGCTTTTTGCCGTAGCCGTACTGCATCAGCCCCTCATCCCACAGATAAAATGTGGGAATGCCCTTGGCGTGAGCGGTGCGCAGCAGGGCGTACACCGTGGGGCCGCCATACACCGACTGGCGAAACACCCGCTGAAAGACCTCAACCTGGTCTTCAATATAGAATGAGTAGCCCTGGGTGATCGCCTCAAACCAGTCCCACACGGCGTAGACTACCGATCGGGTGGTGCGCCCGTGCAGCGCCTCCACCGCCAGGCGGCAGCGATTGCCCCGCTGGGTTACGCTCCACTGGTGCAGGTGCAGCCCAATGTCGAGCTGGTTGACCTCGGCGGCCACCTGGGCAAACAGATGGGCGTAGGAGTCGTAGGTGCGCTCTTTGATGTGCGGGTAGCGATCGCCCACCGCCTCAACGTAGGCCTCGATCGGCAATGGGTCGCTGTGGCCAGTCAGGGCAAAGTCAAAGATAAATGCCCCTGTGTTGAGGTAGGGGTTGCTGCCCTCGCAAAACCGACTGTTGTAGACATCAAACGCATCGGTTTTACGAGCATTGACGCGCGACACCGGAAGTTGATCGAGAATCACCTGCTTCCTCCAAATAAATACTCCTCATCCTGGCAGAGCCCACCCGCGTTTTCATGTATCGCAGGCATGAGAAGCCCCTAGACCCTACGGCGGCCTTAGGCAGTTAAACGGGCTGTTCGGTAAGCCCAGGGGTAGAGGAATTGTTGTGACCGCACCTGCCGACAGCGCTAAAATTTTTGATTTCTGTGTGGCCACCGCTCTGCTGAACGGCTTTAATGGATGACGAAAGTGGTGCGAGCGATCGCCGTCAACCGTGGAGGATGTCAGAATGTAAAATTGAATTGTTCCTAATTTAGTAAGTTATTCTTAGCAAAGCCGAGTTTGCACAGTCGACACTTTTAGATATATGACATCCTCTGAAATCACACCAGTTTCTCAAAAAATCGACAGGCTGATTAAACGTGTTGAAGATGGTGATATTAAGATCCCGGCATTTCAAAGAGGATACGTCTGGAAGCAAGAACAAATCATTGATTTGCTTGACAGCATCCGACTTGATTATCCAATCGGAAGCATTTTGCTTTGGAATTCAAATGAAAGGCTACAGTCTACAAGAAATATTGCTGGCTTTCCTTTGCCTGACAGGACTGAAAGTTATCCAGTAAATTATGTTATCGATGGTCAGCAAAGACTATCTTCAATTTATGCAGTATTTTCGTTTCACAGCTCACAAGATTCATCTACTCAAGAATACAATCCAGATACAAAGATATTTGATATCTATTATGACTTTGAGCAAGACAGTCTTCTAACGCTCTCAGATTACGAAAACTTAATTGACAAGTCAGCGGCAGTATGCTTAAGAAACTTCTTGGACACAAGTGCTTTTCTAGATCAACTTCAAAACCTGAACAAGCGCTATCACCAACAAGCTAAAGACTTATATTCCAAGTTTTCGAATTATGAAGTTCCAGTGGTTACCATTCGAAGAGACAAAGAAGAAGTAGGTATTATTTTCGAGAGAATTAATAACACAGGCACCAAAATGAATATGGTGGACATTATGGTTGCCTGGACATGGTCTGATAATTTTCAGCTGAAAGAAGCTATTTCAGAATTATTAGATAAACTTGACGAAAAGGGGTTTGGAACTCTTCCCACTAAAGTTATACTTCAGTCTATTAGTGGAATAATACAAGACACAACAAAGTCAAAGGAAATCCTTAATTTAGACCCAGCAATCATTCGTGCAAATTTTAATTTACTCTCCCGATCATTGTTAAAGGTGGTTGACTTTCTTTACAGCGAATTTAATTGTCTTAGTTCTGATTTTCTCCCTCATGTACAGCAAATAGTAGGCTTATCTAAGTTTTTTAGCCTGCAATCTCTTCCTAGCTCAGAACAAGTAGATAAAATTAGATTATGGTTTTGGCTGACTTCGTTTTCCAGAAGATATGCAGGTCAAACAGACGATAAAATGAATTCAGATCTTGATTGTATGATCGCTTTTTCAAAGGGTAGTTATGATTTATTGGAGGGATACTCCTTATCAATTGACCAAAAAACATTAATCTCAACAAAATTTTCAAAAGGCCATCCATACGTAAGAGCATTTCTACTTCTTATGGCGATGGATAAGCCACTTGATTTAGTCAGGGGAACCAGAATCGATGTTGGTGACTCTTTGTCAGAATTTAACAGAAAGCAGTATCACCATGTATTTCCTCAAGCTTTCTTGAAGCAGCGAAATTTTCAGTCAGATAAAATAAGTTCAATGGTAAATTACTGCTTTCTACCCTCTGACTCTAATAAAAGGATTAGTAGTAAAGCACCATCTGATTACTTTTTTAACGTTATTCCTCAATCGAAATATCAAGACATACTTCAATCTAATCTGTTGCCCATAAACAAAGATATCTATAGGCATAACGACTACGAACGTTTCTTGGAAGAGAGAGCAGCGCTTCTAAAACAGAAAATTGATGGGGTGACATTAAAGTAGTGCGATCGCAGATCTCTTGTAGGTTGGGTTGACGTAGGAAACCCAACAATTTCAGCACCATTTTAGTCCCAACCTACAGTGCTGCTTGCTGACCTGGCCTGACTAATTCTCCGGCTCGGGCTGATGGCAGACCGCCTCAATGTTGTGGCCATCGGGGCCAATCACAAAGGCTCCGTAATAGTGGGGGTGGTACTGGGCGCGAAGGCCGGGGGCACCGTTGTCCTGGCCGCCAGCAGCGATCGCTGCCCCATAGAACCGCCGCACCTGGTCGCGATCTGCGGCGGCAAAGGCGAGGTGAATCGCACCGGGGCTGCTGCCAAAGGAGCCAAACCAGAACTGGCCCTTGCCGTCTTTGCCAAGCATGGCCCAGCCCTCCCCTTCGGCCACAATGCCGATGCCCAGCGGCTGGAGGGCCTGGAGGTAAAACGCTTTGCTGACCTCAAAATCGCTGACGTTAAAACCTACGTGGTCAAAGATCATGACACGCCTCCTGCTGTGGCCCAACGATCATAGCGCGAGATTTGGTCGCGATCGCCCCCAGCACCGGCCTGGCTCTGAAACGGTGGCATCTCTCTCGATGCCGTAGCTTTAGGCCGCAGCCCCTGGCCAGCCCAGGCCAAACACCCTTCTTGGAGGGCTGCGATCGCTCCGGGATACGTACCTATGATCTACCGACGCATTATAGGTACAATTAAACTAGTACTTGACCAAGCTGATTTTGACAGGGGACAGCCGCTCTGGGTGCAGGGTGCAAGGTATACGGTCTACAGCTCACCTTGAACCTGAAACCGTGAACCGTATACCCCACTGACCCGTCATCTTTAGCTTGGCAGTCTACATAGCTAGCAGGGTTCGATAGCACCTGACCTCATTGTTTGGGAGATGTGACATGGTGAAGCCAGCTAAGAACACCATTTGCCTTTGGTACAATGGCGATGCCGAAGAGGCGGCGCAGTTTTACGCCCAGACTTTTCCCGATTCCTCCGTCGATGCGGTGCACCGCGCCCCGGCAGACTACCCCTCCGGCAAACAGGGGGATGTGCTGACCGTGCAGTTTACCGTACTGGGCATTCCCTGCCTGGGGCTCAACGGCGGCCCCACCTTCAAACACAGCGAAGCCTTTTCGTTTCAGGTTGCCACTGCCGACCAGGCCGAAACCGATCGCTACTGGAATGCCATCGTCAACAACGGCGGCGAGGAGAGCGCCTGCGGCTGGTGCAGAGACAAATGGGGGCTGTCCTGGCAGATTACGCCCACCGTCTTGACCGAGGCGATCGCCAACCCCGACCCCGCCGTGGCCCAGCGCGCCTTCGAGGCCATGATGCAGATGCAAAAGATCGACGTCGCTGCGATCGAGGCGGCCTGCCGGGGCTGAGCCCCTAGACCATCCTGCCCAGGCCAGCAGTGGCGACCTGCTTCCCCTGGAGCGAATGGCTGCTGTTCGTGGTTGCGATGGCGATCGCTTGATGTCACAGGAGATGCCCCATGGATCGATTCACTGGCGGTTGCCTCTGCGGCAGCCTCCGTCTCGTGGCAACCGGACGCCCTTACCGGGTCGGCCTCTGTCACTGTCTCGACTGCCGTAAGCACCATGGGGCGCTGTTTTACGCTGCGGCGATCTTCCCCCAAGCGGCGGTGGCGATCGCGGGCGAAACCCGCGACTACGGGGGCCGGTTTTTCTGCCCTCGCTGCGGCTCGTCCGTTTTTGCCCGCACCGCAGACGAAATCGAAGTCAACCTGGGCTGCTTAGATGCCCCCGACCAGCTAATGCCCACCTACGAAAACTGGACCATTCGGCGCGAGTCGTGGCTGCCGCCGTTTCCGCTGGCGAGGCGGTATGAGCGCGATCGCAACGCCACCAGTCGCTTTGAAGAGGATTAACACTCAATCCTGTCTGGCTAACCCCCGATTGGTTGAGGGCAAATAACCGTTTGCCCCTACAGGTTGGCCGGTTGGGAATCGGGGGTATGGAATTCGGATTCGGTATAACTCAATATAATAGTGAACCTCTAGATACGTCAGTATGGCCAGTCCCATCCCCATATCAACGCTGTTTATTGGACTGCACGGTTTTATTGCTCTGGCGCTTTCTTTTTTAGTAGTAATAGAGCGAACCCGCACCCGCATCTGGCATGGAGCATCTCCAGCCGACGTGTCGAGTCAGCCAGACTACCTCCAAAAACCAGGTAAATGGGCGGCTTTTGTCGAAGGTTATACGCAAAAATCAGTGGCGGTTAAGACCAGCGAGGATGGCCTATTGCAGCGCAAAGTGCGCGCCTACGGCAACTTTGTTGAGTACGTTCCCCTGGCTCTGCTGTTCATTCTGGCGCTGGAACTGATGCAGGCTATGACCTGGCTAGTGTGGCTGTTGGGCATTACCCTGACCATTGCGCGCATCGCCCACGCCTGGGGGCTGATCAAAACCTACGGGCCGTCGCCGGGCCGGGCAATCGGGTTTTTTCTCACCTGGTTTGTCTACCTGATCGGTGCCGGAGCCTGTGTATATCTGGCGCTGCTGAGGCTGGGCCAGGGGTAGGGTTTAAATCTCCAGGGTCAGCTGCACATGGTCGGGCTCCCCAGTGGGTACCAGGTTAGAGAGGGTGAGGCCCAGCAGGCGCACCGGGCGATCGCGCTCCAGGTGGGCCAGCAGCATCTCTTCTGCCCAGGGCAAAATCGGCGACTCAGGGCCGATCGCCGCCCCAAACGAGCGGCTGCGGGTGATCTGCCGGTAGTTGGCGTACTTGACCTTGAGGGTGAGGGTGTGGCCCCGGCGGCGCTGTTCGCCCAGGCGACGGGTCACCTCGTTGGCGACCCCTTCCAGGGCGCTCAGCATAGCCGCCCGGGTGGTGAGGTCGGGCGAGAACGATCGCTCCGCCCCGATTGATTTGCGAATGCGGTTGGGGTTGACGGGGCGATCGTCTTCGCCCCGCGCCACCCGGTAGTAGAAGCGGCCCACCTTGCCAAAGTGCTGCACCAGGTCGGCCTCGGCCCACTGGCGCAGGTCGGCCCCGGTGGCGATGCCCAGGGTGTGCATTTTGCGGGCGGTGACCTGGCCAATGCCGTGAAATTTTTCGATGGGCAGGGCGGCGACAAAGGCGGCGGCCTGGTCGGGCAAAATTAGGGTCAACCCGTCGGGTTTGTTCTGGCCGCTGGCCATCTTGGCGAGAAACTTGTTGACCGACACCCCCGCCGAGGCGGTGAGCCGGGTGGTGCTTACAATGTCGGCTTTGATGCGGCGGGCGATCGCCAGGGCCGAGGGCTCCTCCAGGGTGTTAGTGGTGACATCCAGGTAGGCTTCATCGAGGGACAGCGGCTCGACTAGATCGGTGTAGCGGTGAAAGATGGCGCGAATTTGCCCCGACACCTCTTTATAGACCTCGAAGCGGGGGCGGGCAAAAATCAGCTCAGGACAGCGCTGCTGGGCGATGCGGGCGGGCATGGCCGAGTGAATGCCGTACTGGCGGGCCTCGTAGCTGGCGGCGGCCACGGCTCCCCGCTGCTCGGGCCGACCGCCCACTACCAGCGGCCTACCCCGGTACTGCGGAAAGTCCCGCTGTTCTACAGAGGCGTAGAAGGCATCCATGTCGATGTGGAGGATCTTTTTCATGGGGACATGGCGGTTATACCACCCCCAGGTGGGGGCTTTCTCGACCTGTGAAACGGCGGGCCGGGGGCGATGATCTAAGTATAGAAAGCCAGGGAGTAAGGACTATGGCCGGGTGGCAATCGTCTCAGCAGTCGCCGTTTCAGCCGTCGATGTGGCTAGGGGCAGCCCAAGCCCAGATGGATGCGATCGCCGCCGCCCTGATGCCGCTGGGGCTGTCCCCCTCGGGTCGGGTGCAGGTGCCCTCGGTCGAAATTGAAACCACCGCCGATGCGCTGGTTGTGACCGCTTTTTTGCCGGGGGTTGAGCCCCGCTCGGTCAACGTCAGGGCCACGGCAAGGTCGCTGACCTTTTCCGGCCAGCGCCAGTCGGGCCACCGCAGCTCCCTCTTGCAGAGCGTTGGCATCAACTATTTTCAGCAGACGGTGCCCCTGCCCGAGCCGGTGATCGATCGCCAGGTGCAGGTGGCCTACAGCGGCGGGGCGATCGTGGTCACGCTGCCCAGGGTGAAGGGCTGGAGGCAGCGCCTCATGCAAAGCTGGCAGCGCAGCCGACAGCGGCTGGGCCAGGCCCTCAAAGCCTGGGGCCAGCGCCTGTTAGAAGATCGGTAACAGAATCTAAAGCCTGGGTAAGAAAAAGTGTTGAGAGCCACCATCTGATCGACACTGGATCTAAGACAAGACCTAGGATCAATTCCATTTATGACTGACTTCGACGATTTTCTCCGCCACAAGTACGCCTATGTGGCCATTGGCGAATTTAAACCCGGCTGTTTTAGCGAAGCCCGCCAGCTCTACGAAAAAGCGGTTTCGACCTACACGAAGGGTTTCCAGGGGGCGTACCTGCTCCAAGAACCCGGCAGCGATCGCGGCATCGCCATCATTCTCTGGGACAGCATTGAAAACATGGATGGCCACCAGGACAAAGTCTATCAGCAGACCCTGGGCAAAATTGCCCACCTGTTTGAGAGGCCGCCCGTGACCTCGTTCTACGAAGTGTGCAGCGAAATTGGCCTACCCCAAATTTTGGCCGCCGGTACCGCGAGCAACTAGCCCAACCCCCAGGGTTCTGAGCGCCCTAACAATGCCCAAACGCCAGGTGGCCCAGTCGCCCCCTGGCCCCTCGCGCAGCTCCTCAAGCGCCGGGCTGGGTCTGGCGAGCTGGCCCTAAGCTGGCGGTAGCTGAAGGATTTTTACAGAGCCAAAATCTGGTGCTGAGATCGGCTTGCCGTAGCGCAACGGCTGCGCCCTAAAACTTCAGCTGCATCGGCGGGCTACACCAAATTCCAACCGCATAGCCCCGTGCACACCGTCCGCCTCAACGCCCTGTGCTTAAGGCTTTGTGAAGACTCCGAAGATATACCTAAAAAGCTATGAACTTCACAGCCCGGTGCCGACGTTTCCGGGTAACCTATGCCACCATCAGAACTATCCCAAGGGGAAAACGCGGGATAGTCACTCTGCACCTTCGCACCGATATTAAGGCAGCCTCTAGTCTGTAAAATCGTCACCCAAACTCTGTTATCCAGCTCTGTCTCTGCCTTCGCCGGGCGCTAACCCGCGCCCAGTCCACAGCTCTTGCACCAGGGAACGCAAAGGCGGCGCACCATTCTATTGCCCAGGCCGTTACGACGGGGTGAAAGGATGGTGCCGCTGTTGACCTGCGATGCTCTGGCCCAAAGCGGCCCACCCCCAGCCGGGTAGGCTACCACTGCCGATGGGCACACGCTGTTCGAGGGAAATATTTCCTCGGCGGCGGCAGCTTTTTGCTGCCAAGACTACCGTAAACCACTACTGAAAACTGTAGGTTAATATGACTGTTGCTAAAAATCGTTCTAAACAATCTGTCCCTGCCCCCCTGCAAACCGCAGCGGCCCAGACTTCTCCTCAAAATTACTCTATAAGTAAGCTAGATATTCCTGTAGATAGCCCACCTTTTTGCCGCGTGACCAACAATATCAAGCCCCTGCTCGAAAGAGTCTACCCTCCGGAAACCGCCGAGTGGCTGACCGCCGAAATCTTTGCCCTGATTAAAGACACTCTGTGCCCCTCAGGCCGCGAAGATCTTAAAAAGTGGAACCACAACAATGTTCTGCTGATCACCTATGGCGATACCATCACCGACGGGAAGCGCCCCCCTCTGTCGGTGATGGCCGAGTTTCTTGAAACACACCTCTACGACACCGTTACCGGCGTCCACATTCTGCCTTTTTTCCCCTACAGCTCTGACGATGGCTTTGCCATTATCGACTACCTCAAAGTCAACCCCGAACTGGGCAGCTGGGACGATATTAGGCGCATTGCCACCAACTTCAACCTGATGGCCGATCTGGTGATCAACCACATCTCCAGCCAGCACGAGTGGTTTGAGCAGTTTAAGCAAAACGAACTGCCCGGCCGCAACTATTTCATCACCGCCGACCCCAGCGAAGATCTCTCCCAGGTGGTGCGGCCCCGCAGCTCGCCCCTGCTCACCCCCGTCGAAACTGCCGACGGCGAAAAACACGTCTGGAGCACCTTTAGTGCCGACCAGATCGACGTCAACTTCGAGAACCCCGACGTGCTGCTTGAGTACGTCAAAATTATTCTGGCCTACGTCGAGGCCGGAGCCCGCTACATTCGCCTCGACGCCGTAGGCTTTTTGTGGAAAAAGCACGGCACCAACTGCATGCACCTGCCAGAAACCCACGCGGTGGTGCGCCTGTTTCGCGAGATCTTGCAGCTGGTAGACCCCGGCATCTCGCTGATTACCGAGACCAACGTGCCCAACCGCGAGAACCTGAGCTACTTCGGCAACCGCAACGAAGCCCACATGATCTACAACTTCAGCCTGCCGCCGCTGCTGCTGAATGCGCTCATGCAGGGCCGCTCAGACCATCTCAAGACCTGGATGATGAGTATGCCCCCCGCCCCCATCGGCTGCGCCTACTTCAACTTCACCGCCTCCCACGACGGCATTGGCATGCGCCCCGCCGAAGGGCTGCTAGCCGCCGATGAGTACGAGCAGCTGATCACCGCTATGCGCAACTTCGGCGGCAAGATCAGCATGCGCAGCCGCCCCGACGGCACCGAGTCGCCCTACGAGATCAACATCTCGCTGTTTGACGCCCTCAAGGGCACCGTCAAGGGCGAAGACCAGTGGCAGGTGGAGCGCTTCCTCTGCTCCCAGACCATCATGATGGCTCTGGAGGGTATTCCTGCGTTCTACATCCACAGCCTGCTGGCCACCCACAACTACACCGCAGGCGTCGAAGAAACGGGCCACAACCGCACCATCAACCGCTACAAATGGGATCTTAAGCAGCTAGAATCCGCCCTGGCCGACCCCACCACTCCCCACGCTAAGGTGCTGGCGGAACTCAAGCGGCTGATTCAGATTCGCCGTCAGCAGACTGCCTTTCACCCCAATGCCACCCAGTACACCCTGCATCCGCTCAACCAGGCCCTGTTTGCCTTCTGGCGGCAAAGCCTGACCCGCGACCAGAGCATTTTCTCAGTGCACAACCTCAGCGACCGGCCCCAGGAACTGCGCCTGAGCGATCTCAACCTGGTCAGCACCGACGACTGGTACGACCTGATCAGCGGCGACAAATTCCCCGACCTGGATATGGCCTACCCGCTGAGGCCCTACCAGTCGGTGTGGATCACCAACAAGCCCAACGCCGCCCACGACGAGAGCATGCCGACGCTGCTGTAACCTGATCACCCTTGGGGAAACTGAGATCGCTTAGATTCCCCAAGGGTTTAGATTGGGGTACTTTATAACCACCCGCGAGTGGTTGGTTGAGGGATGCCGAAAAAATTGGTGAATTAAAATCATCCCTTTGCCAGGCGGGCTTTGAGCATAATCAAATTAAGGGAATCCGTGAGCAGTGGGTGCATCCCAGGCTGCCAGAGTTTCCTGTTACCCCGGCAGGTAAAGACAGCAAAGATGCCAAGGTCTGCCCACCCTACAGCGGCTGCGATCGCCGATTAGAGCCGGGATTTTGCCCTTGAGAATCGCCCTAGTCTAAAAAATTGCGGTCGTCGTCGAGGCAGGCATCCCAGCTGGCGGAAAGGGCGTCGGCGACCATGGCCTCAAAGGCGGCGGTGTTGACCGACCGCGTAATGTGCTCGTGCATCGGATCCGACAGTGGAATCAGACGCAGTCGTCGGTTGTCCTGCACCAGGTCGAAATGGTTGCCGTCGGCCTCGGTCTTGCCAATTTCTAGACAATCGAAACTGTAAACGTTGATATAGAGTGTATGATTAGCCACGAGCGTGGCCTGCTGGCCGTCGGCAAACACCTCCATCACCAACCCCTGGCCTTCGGAGAGCGTAATGCCGTCTTGAAAGTGGCGGTACTGCACCTGCCCCAGGTCTTGCAGTAGCCTGAGCATGTCGTTTTTGTTGACAACGACCCCGCTATCGATTAAACAGGGAGCGGGGATGCTCAGATTGCTAGCACGCTCGTGATTCATGGGTTTTTAACCACGCTACGTTGGCGGTTGGAGCAAGGCCCGTGGCGATCGCTCCTGTGGGTCTATATCCACGATACTCGATATCGCTGGGAATGATCTGCCCTGCGATCGCTCAGCTCCGGGGAAAATCCTGAGGTAATTCTGCCAAAAGCCCAGCGGCTAAGCCTTCCGCCAGAATGCTGAAGTCTCCGTATTTTTGCCGAAATGTTTTTCCCAGCGCAGAGGTGGATCCGTGACCCCATTGCCCCCCGCGCGACCGGGCGAAACTTCCCCCCGTCCCGGCTGGTTTGCCCGCCTGGGCGGATCCATTTTGTTCTACACAAAGCTGCCGCTGCTCCCCGGTTGGCAGCCGCGCTTTGAGGGTATCGCCCCCCTGGCTCCGGTGGTGGGCCTGGGGCTGGGCCTGGGGCTGGCGGCAGTCGATTGGGCTCTGGCGCAGCTGGGTATGCCGACGCTGACCCGCAGCGCCCTGGTGATTGGCCTGGGGGTGTGGGTAACTGGCGGTCTGCACCTCGACGGAGCCATGGATACTGCCGATGGCCTGGCGGTGATGGATCCCCAGCGACGGCTGGCGGTGATGGCCGATAGCCACAGCGGGGCCTTTGGCGTGATGGCGGCGATCGCGATTCTCGGCCTCAAAACCCTGGCTCTGGCCGAGCTGACCAGCGGACGCGGCTGGGTGCTGGTGGCGGCCATGGTGTGGGGCCGCTGGGGCCAGGTGGTGGCGATCGCCCGCTACCCCTACCTGCGGGCCGGGGGTAAGGGGGCGCTGCACCGAGAGCATCTGCGACCCCAGGACTGGCTATTGGGCGTGGCGCTGGCGCTGGGTCTCCACGGCCTCTGGCTCGGGAGACAGCCTGGCCAAATCCTGCCCGTCGGTATCAGCCTGGCGGGGGGGCTGGTCTTGGCCTGGGCGGTAGGGGCCTGGCTAAACCGGCGTCTGGGAGGCCACACGGGCGACACCTACGGAGCCACAGTGGAGTGGATTGAAACTCTGCTGCTGTGCCTGGCCACCCTGGCCTAGCCAAGCTCCTCCTTTAGACATAGAAACCGCAGACTGGGGCTCTCCGTACCGGGGGTGGTGCTGGTTAGGCAGGTGCTTGCCTATGCCGCGCTTCCCAGCGGGGCCATGCCCCGCTGAGCAGCCGATCCATTGCTTCCAAAAGCCCTGCGGCTACACCTTTTGACTCGGTTGCTCCTGATCCGGTTGAGCCCTCCTGGGCTGAGCCTCAAATTGTGCTGGATAGCCAATGCTAACCCTTTAGTTTTTGCCAGCTCAACCAAAAGCACCGCCCGATCCCTAGGGCTGCTAAAGACCTGCTTAACGTTCATGCTGCATTTTGCATCTATAACCTGAGGATATCCATGCAACGTCTTATTGCTCTGACCGAAAATAACTCGCTGGTTTCCATTGACCCTGCCAACCTCAGTTCCCTGTCATCGACTCCGATCACTGGCCTAGAAGGCACCCTGCTGGGCATTGATGTGCGCCCCGCCGACGGCCAACTCTACGGCCTCACCAACGCCAACAACATTTACACCATCGACCCCACCAGCGGTGCAGCCACCCTGGTGAGCACGCTGTCGGTGCCCTTTGGCGGCGGTGCGGTGTCGGGCTTTGACTTCAACCCGGTGCCCGACCGCCTGCGGCTGGTGGGCGACAACAACCAAAACTTTCGCATCAATGTCGATACCGGCGAGGTGATTGAAGACGGCACCCTGGCCTTTGTTGAGGGCGACCCTAACGCGGGTGTCAACCCCAGCATCACCGCCGCTGCCTACACCAACGCCTTTGCTGGGGCCACCGCAACTCAGCTCTTTAACATTGACGCCCTGCTCAACAAGCTGGTGCTGCAAAACCCGCCCAACGATGGCGGTCTGGTCACCGTCGGAGAACTGGGGGTCGATTTTGGCGTGGTCGGTGGCTTTGACATCGTCTCTACCCCCGAGGGCGAGAACCTGGGCTTTGCCGTCTCCGACGGCACTCTCTACACCATCGACCTCCAGACCGGGGCCGCCACCAGCCTGGGCACTCTCGATCTGAGTGTCACCGGCAACGTGCTGGGCCTAGCCGCCCTAGAGGCCGCAGCGCCCCCCCTGGCCCCAGACTTTTTGACCCTGACCAGCAACAACACCCTGCTGGGTTTCAGCGCCGCTGCCCCCGACCAGGTCACCGCCGTGGCCGTAACCGGTCTTCAGGGCACCCTGCTGGGCATTGATGTGCGCCCCGCCGACGGCCAACTCTACGGCCTCACCAACGCCAACAACATTTACACCATCGACCCCACCAGCGGTGCAGCCACCCTGGTGAGCACGCTGTCGGTGCCCTTTGGCGGCGGTGCGGTGTCGGGCTTTGACTTCAACCCGGTGCCCGACCGCCTGCGGCTGGTGGGCGACAACAACCAAAACTTTCGCATCAATGTCGATACCGGCGAGGTGATTGAAGACGGCACCCTGGCCTTTGTTGAGGGCGACCCTAACGCGGGTGTCAACCCCAGCATCACCGCCGCTGCCTACACCAACGCCTTTGCTGGGGCCACCGCAACTCAGCTCTTTAACATTGACGCCCTGCTCAACAAGCTGGTGCTGCAAAACCCGCCCAACGATGGCGGTCTGGTCACCGTCGGAGAACTGGGGGTCGATTTTGGCGTGGTCGGTGGCTTTGACATCGTCTCTACCCCCGAGGGCGAAAATTCGGCCTTTGCCGCCTCGGACGGCGTGCTTTACGCCATCGACCTCCAGACCGGAGCGGCCACCAGCCTGGGCTCCATTGGCGATGGCAGCAACCGCGACCTGCTGGGGTTTGTGGCGCTGAGCAACCCGCTGGTAGGCGACGGGGGGGAATATCCCGCGTCGGACTACGCTGGCTACGGGGACGATCTGCTCAACCCGGTGGGGCTGGAACCTGAGGCGATCGCAGGCCGAATCCCCGACAGCCAGGCCCTGGTGGACAATCTCGGAGAAATTCTCCAGCTGCCTACCCTGGGGATGGACAGTCCGACTTCCCTGGGCATGGTGCTCCCCGAAGCCGTTGCCCTCAATGCCCTACCGCCCCAGATCGAGGCCAGCAGCGCCATTGCTGGTTTCTCGCCGCTGGCCGCTGGCCCAGTCTAGGCCTACCGAATCGCCCCCAGGGTATTTTTCCAGCTCAGCTCTTTGCCCAGCACCATCAGCGCCTTTTGGTCGGCCCCGGTGAACAGACCGCTCGCCACCAGTTCGGCCAGCACCTGCTGGGCCAGCTGGGCCGCGAACATCCCCCCTGACCGCAGCAGATGGCTGTAGTAGCTAAACTGCGTCTGCCCGGCTTCGTTGCAGTGGAAGCAGTGCACCTGCTCGGGCGTCAGGCCATAGACCGGCGTGTTGGCGGGCACCACCACCCGAGGAATGCCGTGGACGCCGTAGCGCCGGTTGCCCTCGCCTTCCAGGGTGCCCACCAGCACCACCCCCAGCAGAGTGCGGGTCTCCTGCACCAGATCGGGGGTAAACAGCGGATCGGGCTCGCTAGATAGCCGGGGCCCGCTGTTAAAAAACAGGGGGTTGAACAGCTGCGAGTTGTACACCAGACCCACGGCCCAGTGGCGGCTGTCGTTGTCAAAGCTGACAAATTGCCCAAAGCCGCAGTCTTCAGGTGTTGGTGGCGAGCAGACATCCTGGGCATCGTCAACCTGCACTACGTAGTCGCAGTGGGAGTTGGACTTCACCACTTTGCCAATGCGGCAGGGGGGCAGGGCCGTAGCGAACAGATCCATAGGGCGCTCTGGGATGGAACATGGGTACTTATTGTAAAGCGTTCCGCCGCTGGTGAGCACCGTGGCTTCGACTCCGCTCAGCCGCCCGGAGGATTTCTATAGGCCAAAGTCTTCGTCGAAATCGCTGCGGGTCATGGGCTGAGTCACCTCGAGCCCCTCTCCGCCCAGCACCGTTAAGGGTTTGCCGTCCACCGAAATCCACACCGGGGCGGCGGGGTCAAAGGCGGTGGCGGTGTAGATTACCTGGCCCAGACGGCCCATCATGGCGGCGCTGCCGCCGCCGGTTTCAAAGTCGCTCGACAGATCGACGTGTACCCCGTCAGCCTCCACGGAGGCATCGAGCAGCTGAGTTTGTTCGGGAATGGTGGTGAATGCCTGCTGACTGGGATCGCCCGACTTGGAGAGCAGATTGCTAAAAGCGGCTGCGATCTGCTCGCTAGGGGAGGCGTCAGCGGCGACGGTAATCGCCTGGGGCACCAGCACAAAGCCTGTGCCTTCGTCCTTCAGCCAGTAGACCTGGCCGGTAATTTCGGCTGGGGCGGGCTGGCTGACCGGGTCTTTGGGAGCGGTGTCTTCAACCTTGGGCGGCTCGGCGGGGGTGACCTCCGGCACCGTCATGATGGGGTTGGGGTCGATGTCGAGGCTGGGGAACTCCGCCACCGGGGGCGTGGGGTTGAGGGCACGCCAGGTAAACCACGCCACAGACCCGCCCGAGGCCACTACCAGAGTGGTTAACCCGGCTAAAACGCCGAGGGGGATACGCCTGAGCTTGCTTTTGAGATCCATGGGGGGAGTCCAAACGGGGTCACAACCTTAGCCTAGGATAGTCCAACCGGCCCTAGGGCGCGGGTGGGACAGCTTCTTGAGCTGGCTGTCGAATCAAGAGCGGAGAGGAAGGCTCTATTCTGGCAAAGATGGCAATGTCTAGCTCATTGTCTCGGACTTTAAAGTTGATTACGCGGGCCACTACGCCCAAGGGCTCCAGCCGCCGCAGGGTGAGCTGCTCTTGGGCTCCCTGCACGAAGGATTCGAGCAGCTGGGGTGGGGTCTCTTCACCATCGACGGTAATTTGGGGATCGACGAGGGCAAAGCGATGGCCGTTGAGAATGGTCAGCCCCAGGTCAACTACGATCGCAGTCGTCTCCTGGGTCACCCGATCCTGGAGGTCAACCACGATGCGAAAGCGATCGCCCTCGAGAAACTCCAGGGAGGGGTTGGCCAGCCCGTAGCGGTTTTGCTCGCGCTGGCCCGCCGCCCCAGGCAGGCTAAATTGCAGGGTGTCGAGCCAGTCCTGCACCAGGGCTGACTGAAAGAAGGCGTTTAGATCGGTGTCGTTGAGGCGCAGACGCAGGGCCGCCTGGGCCGGTTCGTCGAGCACCAGAGCGCCCTGCTGCAATCGAGCGAGATCGACATCTACGGCGTCGGTTTCTATATCTATAGAGTCGATGCGCAGGCCGGGTATCTGCCGGGTTTCGACCCCTCGGGCGGCAATGTAAGCGCGCTCAATTCGACCGCTGATCAGCTGGTAGTTGGGGACATTGTCAACCCGCACCTGGAGGGTTTCGGCCCCGGCCAGCTGGTCGCGCAGGGCGGCGGCGGCCAGGGTGTCGACCACCACGCCGCCGCTGCCCAGTACCCCCAGCAGCGTCGAGAGAAGAATGGTAATCAGTTCCATGGGGTCTCCTGGGGGGTGGGTGGGGCTGGCCCTAGCGGCTGGCCAGCAGCTCGTCGTCAATCCAGCCCTTGACTAGGGCGACGACCTCGGCGATCGCCACCTCCTGCACAATGCCTGTGGCCCGATCGACCACCTCGACTTTGCCGTCCCCCAGGGCCCGCCCGGTAACAATGCGGTAGGGGATGCCAATCAGGTCGGCGTCTTTGAATTTGACCCCGGCCCGCTCGTCGCGATCGTCGAGCAGGGCCTCGACCCCCACCGCCAGCAGCTCTTTGTAGATCGCCTTGGCGGCCTCCACCTGGAGGTCGTCGCCCATGTTGGGAATCACCACGATCGCCTGGTAGGGGGCGATCGCCACCGGCCAGACAATGCCGTTCTTATCGTAGGACTGCTCCACCGCCGCCTGGGCCAGGCGCGAGACGCCCACCCCGTAGCAGCCCATCACCAGGGGCCGCTCGGCCCCGTTCTCGTCGGTGTAGGTGGCCCCCAGCGCCTGGGAGTATTTGGTGCCCAGCTGAAAGATGTGGCCGATTTCAATGCCCCGTGCGGTTTGCAGCGTTTGGCTGGGGTCGTGGAGGGCGCGATCGCCCACCGCCGCCTTGCGCACGTCCACCACCAGTTTGGGCAGGGTGAAGTCTTTGCCCCAGTTGCCGCCCACGGTGTGGTAGCCCACCTCATTGGAGCCGGTGACGAAGTTTTTCAGGTCGGTGGCGGTGCGATCGGCCAGCCGCAAAAACTTAGGCTCCACCGCTTTACCGCCGTCAATGCAGTCGTCGCCTAGATTTGGGGCAATGTAGCCCAGGGGCAGGGGACTGGCGGCCCACTGGCGCTGGGCCTCTGCGTCGGGCACCGCCAGGTCAATCACGGCGGCACCGCCGTAGTCGGCGGCTAGCTTGGTCAGCTCGTTGGTGAGCTTCACCTCATTGACATCCTGGTCGCCGCGAATGCTGACCAGCACCAGCACCGTTTTGCCGTTGTCAAATACCGCCTGGTACAGCACGTTCTTGACGATCTGGGTGGGCGAACACTTGAGCAGCTTGGCCAGCGACTCGATGGTGGGGGTGTTGGGGGTATCAAGTTTTTCAAACTTTGTAAACGTCGAGGGCACCGCATCGGCGGGGCGCGACACGGCCTTCTCCACATTGGCGGCATACTTGCCGTCTTCGGTGTAGAGCACCTCGTCTTCGCCCGCCTCGGCCAGCACCATAAACTCGGTGGAGCCCGACCCCCCGATCGCCCCCGAGTCCGCATCCACCGCCCGAAACTCGAGCCCGCAGCGGCGCAGAATGGCGCTGTAGGCGGTGTACATCTCCTGGTAGGTCTCTTTCAGGCTGCCCTCGTCGGTGTGGAAGGAGTAGCCGTCCTTCATGATGAACTCGCGGCCGCGCATCAGGCCAAAGCGGGGCCGAATTTCATCGCGAAACTTAGTCTGAATCTGGTAGAGGTGCAGGGGCAACTGCCGGTAGGAGCGCACCATGTCGCGGGCGACGGCGGTGATTACCTCCTCGTGGGTGGGGCCGAGGCCCATCTCCTGCTGGCGGCGATCGACCAGGGAGAACATGATGCCCTCCGCCTTGGTGTAGGTGTCCCAGCGGCCCGACTCGCGCCACAGCTCGGCGGGCTGCAGCTGGGGCAGCAGACACTCCTGGGCCCCCGTGGCGTTCATCTCTTCGCGCACGATGGTTGAAATTTTGTTGAGCACCCGCCACAGCAGCGGCAGGTAGGCGTAGACCCCGCTGGCGATGCGACGCATGTATCCCGCCCGCAGCAGCAGCTTGTGGCTGGGAATTTCGGCCTCTGCCGGCTCTTCCCGCAGGGTGACAAACAGCATTTGGGATAGACGCATGGGGGGCTCCAGAGGTGACAGGCAGCGCTCAGTCGGAACGACTCATAGGCCATAGTAAACGAGGACGGGTAGCCCTGAGTTAGTCTGGGCGGCCCCGGGCCTGGCGGTGGGCGATCGATTTCCTCCGCAGGCCGATCGGGAATGGCAGAGAAATCCGCTACAGTGTCTAAACAGCCATTCTGGTAGTGGACGCGGGGGGGAGTAATCTCTAGCCGGTGTTCGACCACTACCCGGCTCACCCAGAATTGTTGTACCGCAAAAAAAGCGGCCTCTGCCCACCGTTGCTTGAAAATAACCCGATCGCCAGCCCAACGCTTTAGGAGCGGGTATCTTCAAGTGTCTCTGGAGGTGTGCCTAGGCCGGGCCTACTGTCTCCACTATTGCTCATCTATGAAAAAAGTTTTCGTCCTCGACACCAACGTATTGCTGCACGATCCGATGGCAATGTTTAGGTTTGAGGACAATGACGTGGTGTTGCCCATCACCATCATTGAAGAGCTAGACCGCTTCAAAAAAGGCACCGCCGACAATGGCCGCAACGCCCGCTACGTGTCGCGCACCCTGGACGAGCTGCGCCAGCAGGGGTCGTTGGTGCAGGGCATTCCCCTCGAAAAGGGCGGCATTCTCAAGGTGGCCCTGTGCCACCGCGATACCCTGCGCCAGCTGCCCGCCGAGCTGGAGGGCGACCAGGGCGACAATGCCATTCTGGCCGTAGCTCTGGAGTACAGGCACCACCACGACATGCCCGTGGTGCTGGTCAGCAAAGACACCAACCTGCGAATTAAAGCTGACGCCGTGGGGCTGGTGGCCGAAGACTACGAAACCGACAAAATTGACTACGACGATCTCTACACCGGCACCCTGGAGGTAATGACCACCGCCGAGGCGATTGGCCAGCTGTTTGGCGACGGCCACCTCAAGCTCGACAGTCCCCTTTATCCCAACCAGTGTGTCACCCTGGTCGATGAAACTAACCCGACCCATACCGCCCTGGCCCTGGTGCAGGGCACCAGCGGTAAGCTGGTGCCCCTGGCCAAGCTGCCCCACGCCGGGGTGTCGCGGGTGCAGCCCCGCAACCGCGAGCAGCGCTTTGCCTTTGAGCTGCTGCTGCAAGACTCGATTTCGATGGTGACCCTGGTGGGCAAGGCGGGTACCGGCAAGACCCTGCTGGCGATCGCCGCCGGGGTGCAGAAAGTGGCCGACGAGCGCCTCTACTCGCGCCTGCTGATCGCCCGCCCCATCGTGCCCCTGGGCCGCGACATTGGCTACCTGCCCGGCGACATGCGCGAAAAGCTCAACCCCTGGATGCAGCCCCTGTACGACAACTTTGACCTGATCTTTGGCACCCAGGACATGCGCGGGCGGCCCGAACACTGGCGGCGCGGCCACGAAGAGATGATCGACCAGGGGCTCTTGCAGATTGAGCCTTTGACCTACATTCGGGGGCGATCGATTCCCAAACAGTTTTTGGTGGTAGACGAGGCCCAAAACCTCACCCCCCATGAGGTCAAAACCATTCTCACCCGCGCTGGGGAGGGCACCAAAGTCATTCTGACCGGCGACCCGGAGCAGATTGACAACCCCTACGTCGATGCCTCAAGCAACGGCCTCACCTACGTGGTCGAGCGGTTTAAGCAGGAAGGATTAGCTGGGCACATCAGCCTCTGTAAAGGGGAGCGATCGAACCTGGCCGAGCGGGCGGCCAGACTTCTATAGGATCCGCCACTGGATTGATGCTTAGTCCTAGGGACGGACAACGTTTGAACATTCAAACGTTGTCCAGGCGGTGAGCTCGGGGACTAGAAAAGAATATTTATCCTGGCCTATGAGTGTTCAAACAGATTTGGATACTATAGCTATCCTACGTGAATCGTGAAAACCCGCAGGGCAAGCGGGACGCCTGCACGGTCAAGATGCCCGTCCCACCTTCATGGATCAATTTGGATTGCCATACAGGTACCTTAAGGGGCGTTGAACTTCAGTGCTCGAATTTTATGAGTGGCCTTCATATTCATTCATTAAACCCTACTTAAATCAATCTTAAACGGCATTGACGACCACAGAAATGCCGCCTAATTGTGCGAATTTCCTAACCTTTTCTGAAAAGAAATTAACCTTTATCGTGGCGTCCCATAGCTGCTTTTGCGCTTGTTAAGATCACCACCAAATCTAGCAACGGGAGATTTTTATGACTCGCTTCCTGGTGGCCGTAGTGGATGGTGCCAAAGCTAAGTTTTTGACCCTGGAGCCCGTGGCGGTGCCCGAGGTAGAATCTGGCCCCGATTTGATCGAACGCTGCCAACTGCTGAATCCGGCGGCAGAAATGCCCGAGCCAGACTCGGGAAATACTAAGGCCAGCCGCCACCGGGGCAGCGGCAGCCGGGGGCACAGCTACGACGATCGCCGGGGCAACTACCTCGTCGAGTTTGAGCGCCGTTTTGCCCAGGCCATTGGGGCGCAGATGGAAGCGTTGATCAGTGCCTACGATCTCAATACGCTGGTGCTGGTAGCCGAACCGCAGATTTTGGGCACCCTGCGCCACTGTTTGGCGGGGGTGAGCGATCGCTTGCAGGTGCAAGAACTGGCCAAAGACCTCTGCAAAATGAAGCCCCAGCAGCTGCAAGACTACCTGGCCCAAAAGGGCGTGCTGCCAACCCGCCAGGTGGCGTGGGCGACGGTGCGATCGCGCTACGGCAACAGCTAATCCAGACTAGCTGTGCTCCCTAGCCACCACCGCAAAGCGGCATCCCACAGGCGCAGGACATCGAGCCCTAGAGGTCGCTCAGCAGACTCCTGTGGGATAGCCGTCCCGGCTGTTCCGTCTCCACGCGGGGGCACTCAAACTCAGCGATCCAGCAGCGCCAGGGCCTCAGCCAGCGGCAGGGGAGGGCTAAATAAAAAGCCCTGGCCAATAGCGCAGCCCATCGACTTTAGAGTCTCCATCTGGGCGGGGGTTTCAATGCCCTCGGCCACGGTGGGCAGACCCAGCTGGCGGGCGATGTCAATAATTGAGCCGACCAAAATTTTGGCGCGATCGCTGCTGCACAGTTTTTGAATAAACGACTGGTCGATTTTTAGACAGTCGATCTCGCAGCGCTCGAGGTAATTCAGGCTAGAGTAGCCCGTGCCAAAGTCATCGAGGGAGACCTCAAACCCGGCGGCACGGCACTTGCCGATAGAATCGATTGCCTCAACTTCGTTTAAAAATATGCGCTCCGTGACCTCCAGCTTAATTTGCTGGGCGTCAACGCCGTGGCGCTGGGTGCAGGCCATCAGCCGCTCAAAAAAGTCGGGCTGCTGAAACTGGCGCACCGAAATATTGATGCTGATGAAAAAACTGGCGCTGCTCTGGCCCCGGCTCTCCAAATGGGTTTGAAAGCGGCGTAAATCAGCACAGGAATGCTCTAAAAGCCAGTCGCCCATGGGTAGAATCAGCGACGTTTCTTCCGCCAGGGCAATAAAGCGCTGGGGCATAACGGCACCACGCTGGGGACACTGCCACCGCAGCAGCGACTCAAACCCCACAACGGTGCCGGTAGTGAGGTCTAAAAGGGGTTGGTACACCAGCGACAAATCATCGTTGCGGACGGCATTTTGTAGGTCAGACTCCAGCTTGATGTCGTCTAAAATTTGCTGATACTGCTGACTTCTGGCGTAGGCTTTTTCGGTGACAGCGGGGCTGGGTACGCCAGTTTGCGGCGTTGCCAGGGCTTTGAGGTAGGCATTGTAGGCCCGGTTGCGGTGCAGCGACATCGAAATAAACAGCCGCACCATGGGCGACGACGACTCGATGCGCTCGGCCACCTGAGCCGCCGACACCACCAGGCAGCGGCAGGGGCTCAGGGCTCTGGCCGAAGCCGACCGGGGCGAGGCATCGATAATACCCATTTCCCCAAAAATATCCCCCGCCCCCAGCACATTGAGCTGAAGTGAATCGTCCCCTACGCCCACAAAAATTTCAACGTAGCCCGACTCGATAATGTAGGCTTTATCGGCGGAGCTGCCTTCGGTAAAAATGGTTTCCCCAGCCGTAAATAGGCGAATGTTGCAGTCAGGGGCGATCGCAATGTCAGCCATCAGGCCAGTACTGTCGCTGTCGGGGGGGGCAGGCTCCATGGGGGCTGATGAACCGGGTGTTATAGGGCAGGACACAGCAGGAATATGCTTCACGGCGAGAACGATTTTCAGGGGGTTGCCTTAGCATCCCCTATTTTTTAAAAGGTGTTCTTATCCCCAGTGTGAAGTGTCAGTAAGCCTTTCTGAAAAATATAGCCAATCACAGAATCATCGTGTAGCTGTCACACCCAGCCATGATCTAAATCACAGCAGTTGCCGAACAGGACAATTTTTAGTGTGTATCTCCCCCAATGTAGGATGGGTAAAGGTCTTTGCCCGTGCCCATCGGGCTCCCGGTCGATGGCAAAGCTGGCGAGCCCATCCTGCGCTGATATTTTCCTATCCAGAAAACGCTTAAACTCCCTAGCATCCGCCAGAATATGAGCGGTGCCCTGGGATCAATCCGGGGGCACCCTCAGGCCAGGGGCATCGCCAGAAGCCCAGCCCAGTCCTTTCGCTGCGTCAACGCCATGACTGCCTATTCTGCCTCCTCTGTTTGCGGCCCGGTGAACCAGGTTACCGTGGTGGGGGCGGGCAACGTGGGCAGCACCCTGGCCCAGCGCCTGCTGGAGCGCAACCTGGCCAATGTGGTGCTGGTGGACATTGTCGATGGCCGACCTCAGGGAGTTGCTATTGATCTGGGGCAGGCGGCGGGCTGCGAGGGCCACAACCGCACCATTGTGGGCACCAACGACTACCGAGACACCGCCAACTCAGACATTGTGGTGATTACCGCCGGGCTGCCCCGCCGCCCCGGCATGACCCGCGACGACCTCACCCAGGTCAACGGCAAGATTGTGATCAATACCCTGCGCCAGGCTTTGGCCCTGTCGCCCCAGGCCAGCGTGATAGTAGTGACTAACCCGCTGGATGTGATGACCTACCTGGCCTGGAAAGCCAGCGACCTGCCCCCCCACCGGGTGATGGGCATGGCCGGAGTGCTCGACTCGGCCCGATTTCAAACCTTTGTTGCCTGGGAACTGGGGGTGCCGCCGCGCGATGTCTCGGCCATGGTGCTGGGGGGCCACGGCGACCTGATGGTGCCCCTGCCCAGCTACACCACCGTCAACGGCATTCCGGTGGCGGAACTGCTGCCCGCCGACCGGCTGCAAGCGCTGATCGATCGCACCCGCAACGGCGGCGCTGAAATTGTGCAGTTGCTCAAGCAGGGGGGAGCCTACTACGCGCCCGCCTCCTCGGCCTGCGTCATGGTGGAGTCGATGCTGCTCAACCAGCGGCGCATTTTGCCCCTGGCCGCCCACCTCACGGGCCAGTACGGCCTGGATGGTCTGTATCTGGGGGTGCCCTGTCGCCTGGGCCAGGGCGGCGTTGAAGACATTCTAGAACTGTCGCTGACCCCGGCAGAGCAGGCGGCCTTGGAGCGATCGGCAGCCTCGGTCAAAGAGCAGCTGCCACAGGCCCTAGCCCTGTTAGACTCGTAATTTCTAGGCTGGTCGCAATGAAGCGCAGTACAGCTCTAGCTACTCTGGTTGAACCAATTTCCCTTAAATGTTTAAACGTTTCAACGTTCAAACGCCTCAACGCTTTCTTGAGGTGCTGACCAATATGACGGTGGCTATATCTCGCACAGCCCGTTTCAGGCCAGCAGAATAACCAGCAGCAGAAAGCCGAAGACGGAAGCGCCAGACTGCCAGAAAATTTTAGAAGCGGTGTGGTTGACCATGACTCTCACCTTACGGGCTAAGGATAGAAACACTGTGTGGTCTAAGCATTCCCAAATCTAACCTTAGAATCTTTGGGATTTAGACTACCAGGCTCTACTCTCACTGTAGGTCTCTGGGCCTAGACCTGCCGCAATGGATGTGCCACAACTCCGGTGATTCTAGCGCCCAGCGGCGGTGACCTCGATCAGCTGTTTCGTCAAATGCTATGAATTCAACCGCCCTGCCCGAGTTTTTGCAGCGCTCTGCCGCCCACTACTGGCTGCAAAATGCCCGCCTGCCCCTGGCCTGCGTCGATGGGTCGGTAGAGTGGAAAACGGCGATCGCCGCCCTAGCCGCCCCCCCCATCTCAGAAGAACTGGTCGCCGCTCACCTAGAAATCCAGGAGGGGCGGGTTGCGGCGATAATTCCGGCCAGCCAGCCCCTTGACCCCGACCAGCCCGCCTGGGATCTGCGCCAGGGCATGGTGTGGCCCTGCTTTGCCGACTGCCACACCCATTTGGACAAGGGCCAGACCTGGTTTCGCAGCCCCAACCCCGACGGCACCTTTGACTCAGCCCTAAAGGCTGCCGAGGCCGATCACCGCAACTGGAGCGCTGAAGATCTCTACCCCCGCATGGGCTTTGGCCTGCGGTGCAGCTATGCCCACGGCACCCAGGCCGTCAGAACCCATCTGGATTGTCTAGACGGGCAGGAGCGGGTGAGCTTTGCGGTCTTTGATCGGCTGCGGCAGGAGTGGGCGGGCAAAATTGCCCTTCAGGCGGTGTGTCTGGTGTCAATGGACTACTATGACCGCCCCGAAGCCGAAAGCCTGGCGGATACCGTTGCCCAGTACGACGGCGTTTTAGGCGGGGTGATCTATCCCCAACCCGGTCTGGAGGCCCAGATCGATCGCGCCTTTGAGCTGGCCGAGGCGCGGGGGCTTGACCTCGACTTTCATGCCGATGAGAGCCTGAATCCCGAGGCAGAGGGCCTGCGGGTGGTGGCCGAAACCAAGCTGCGGCGCGGGTTTCAGGGTAAGGTGAACTGTGGCCACTGCTGTAGTCTGTCGGTGCAGGGGGGCGATCGCGCCACCGACACCCTGGCCCTGCTCAAGCAGGCTGACATCAGCGTGGTCAGCCTGCCGATGTGCAACCTCTACCTGCAAGATCGCCAGCCGGGCCGTATGCCCCGCTATCGCGGCGTCACCCTGCTGCCGGAACTGCGCCAGTTTGAGGTGGCGGTGGCCCTGGCCAGCGACAACTGCCGCGACGCCTTCTTTGCCTACGGCGACCACGACATGGTGGAAGTCTTTACCCAGTCGGTGCGCATTGGCCACCTCGATCGCCCCATCGGCGACTGGCCCCAGGCGGTGACCCGCACCCCGGCCCAGACCATGGGGCTCGATATCGGGCTGCTGGGGGTGGATCGCCCCGCCGACCTGGTGGTGTTTAAAGCCCGCAGCTTTAGCGAGCTGCTGGCGCGGCCCCAGGGCGATCGCGTGGTAATTCGCAATGGCCGCCCCATCGACACCACCCTGCCCGACTACGCCGAACTCGATGCCCTGGTGGGTATCGCCTAGCCCGCCCCAACCAGGAAAACCGAACTTCCTGCGGGCGTGGGGTTTGCTACGCTAAATCCATAGGTAGACGCTGGTCTGGGGAACTGGCCGCAGCCCCCTCTGGCCGAGTTGACTACACCGGAGTTGATTGAGCCAGAGTTGACTACAATAGTCGCCAGCTTGAGCGCGGGTTTTTAGGAGGACAGGAATGGCTGCTACGGGCTTTAAAGACTACTACGCGGTGCTGGGGGTCAGTCGCACGGCAAGTGCCGACGAGATTAAACAGTCGTTTCGCAAGCTGGCCCGCAAGTACCACCCCGACGTCAACCCCGACGACAAAGCCGCCGAGGCCAAATTTAAAGAGGTGAGCGAAGCCTACGAGGTGCTCTCCGACGCCGACAAGCGCAAAAAGTACGACCAGTACGGCCAGTACTGGCAGCAGGCCAGCCGCGCCGGGGCCGGCACCCCCTACGGCAGCCCCGGCGACATGGGCGGCTTTGACTTTAGCAACTACGGCAGCTTTGACGAGTTCATCAACGAGCTGCTGGGTCGTTTTGCTACCCCCGGTGGCGGCAGCGCCCGCTCCTATCCCTACGGAACGCCAGGGGGCGGGGCGGGCGGCCCTGGCTTTGGCTACGAAACCGCTCCCTCCCAGTCCTTTGATCAAGAGGCCAGCATTCGCCTGACCTTCGGCGAAGCCTTCAACGGGGCTCAGAAACGGCTGCGCATTGGCAACGACAGCGTCGATGTGCGGATTCCGCCGGGGGTCAAGCAGGGCAGCAAAATTCGCCTCAAGGGCAAGGGGCCGATGAACCCCTACAGCAAGCAGCCCGCCGACATTTACCTGGTGGTGCAGCTAGAGGGCCACAGCTTTTACACCCTGGAGGGCGACAGCCTCACCGCCGAGGTGCCCATCACCCCCGACGAGGCGGTGCTGGGGGGCAAGATTGACGTGCCCACCCCCGACGGCAGCGTGACCATGAATCTGCCTGCGGCGGTGCGATCGGGCCAAACCCTGCGGCTGCGGGGTAAGGGCTGGCCCCGACCCAAGGGCGATCGCGGCGACCTGCTGATCAAAGTTGTGATTACGCCGCCCACCAGCCTCAGCGACACCGAGCGCCAGCTCTACGAACAAATCCGCGACGGTCGCACCACCAACCCCCGCCAAAGCCTGGCCAATACGCGACTGTAGAACTGCGACGGTAAAACGGGGTTGCGATCGCAATATAGCTATAGCCAGTCTGGTTAAGACAGAATCCTCAGAAACGTTCGAACGTTCAAACGTTTCTGAGGATTCTGATTGTTCCAACCCAGGTGACTATGGCTGTATCTCAATATCGCAATAAAAAAATTCCCAGGATTCCTCTCTTTTCAGGGAACCCTGGGGCTAGCTTAGCCGAGACAGCCTATAGGTCTTCAGCTCGGTTGAGATCGCCGTAGAGCAAACCCAACAGTGCGCCGCAGCCCAGCAGCTTAACGGCTTCTAAGCCAAAGTACAGCCCGTGCATCTGGTTCATTGCGCCGGGTATCTCAACGGTGGTGGCGAAGGGATCTAGCGCCGCACCCAGGGCACCCATGGCCGGTGCTACGGCGTAGGTGAGCACCAGGGTCAGAGCCAACAGGCCGAGCCCTAATTCCACAGCCCAGCGGCTGCGCAAGCCGCTGGCCTCGACCGGGCGCTGGGGGCGAGACTGCCGAGCCGCCAGCAGTCCGGTCAAAATGACGCCAGCGCAGAGCAGCTCCAGGCGATTAAACACCCAAAACATGGCGTAGCCCGCCGAGCCAAAGTCGGGCTGGCTCATCATGCCGCCGACAAACAGCCCCGGCATAATGACAAAATCCATCAGCAGGCTGCTGCTGAACCAAAACATCAGCGCAAACAAAACCGCCCCGACCCAGGGGGTGGTTTTAGCGGTGGGGTGAGATAGCGAATTCATGGATATAGGCCCTGTGAACAGTGGGATTAGGTATCGGAGAGGGAACTCATGATTTTGGCTGAGTTCCTTATGTATCAATGATTTCAGCCTAGCGAACTTTATTGGCCGCCCGTGTGAATTATTCTTTCGGCGCTGCGGTTTTCACGCCGTCGTTACGTTGCTACATGGAAGCCAAAGGCCCTGGAGTACGGCACTTTGAGGCGATCCTAAGGAGCTTTCAGCCACGTCTAGCGAGAAAAAACGTAATCTCTCGTTATGGACAGCAACAGTCTCCACGGCCATCAACAGCGGTGTGCACCACTACAACTATGACCCTAGAGCTGGCTTCTTCTAAACTTCCTCAAGTTCTAGACCCCTAGGGAAACCGACACACCACCTGCCCCACAATCTGCGGCCAGGGCACCAGACCAAACTCCCGACTGTCGGAGCTAGCCGCAGCATTGAGCCCTTGCAAGAAACAGCCGTCCTCATCCACATAGACCACCCATTTGATCAGCCGCAGGCCCGGCTGGCGAGGATGGTAGGCCACCACTAAATCCCCCGGCTGCGGCCGCCGCTGACGGTAGGCCCAGGGGTCAATCAACACTTCCGTACCGGGCTCTAGCAGCGGCAGCATCGACTCCCCTACAATGCGAAACCGCCGCCGCTGACGCCATAGCCACAACACCATATCGGTGAGCTGACTATGACGCAACTGCGACGGCGGCGGGCACGGCGGGGAAATCACGGCGGGGAAGGTGGGAAGAAGGAAGATGGGGAAGGTAAGAAAAGTGAGAAGGGTAAGGGATAAAGACTCTCCCGTCTCCCCCACCTCCCTCATCCCCCCATCTTCCTCACCTTTTCTATCTCTCTCTAACTCGCGGTGTACCAGGACACATCCCGGTTCTTGGTGGCCCAGAACATGGTGTGGACTTTCTGCACCGCTTCCATCAGTTCGGTGGCGTGCTGCACGCTGACTTCGACCTTGCAGGCGGAGCAGAGCTTGGCGGCTTTCCAAAAGGTGTCGTGCAGGTCGGGGAACTGCTCGAGGTGCACGGGCTTGAAGTAGTCAGTCCACAGAACCAGCAGTTCGTCTTTGGCAATCTGGGCCTGCTCTTCTTTAATGGCGGTGTAGCGGGCAAAGGTGTTGTGGTAAGCCACAGAAGCCGCTTTATCGCCACTGGCTGGAGTCTCGAGATCCACCAGCTTTTTGGTCATTGACAGTACTGCCTCGGCGGCCACGCGGGCCGAAGAGGGGTCGTAAACGCCGCAGGGGCCATCGCAGTGGGCGTGTACCGCTGCGGCGGGGAACCATGCCTGTAGCTTGGCGATCGCTTGGTTGAGCATAATCATCCTGGTAGTGAATGGAAATACGGGCAAAAACGTGAATTTTATTGCGCCTGACCTCAGCGGTCCCCATTGTCCCAGCGGGTTATATCCCTATGCCGGGTAGGGGGATAGGCCAGGCTACGTCTCATATTGTTAACGCTATTGAACCCTTCTGCAACCTTCAGCCCTTCCACAGGCGACAGATGCTGTCGCAGAGCTTGTGGCCTGAGGGCTACGCCGGAGCCCAATTAAGTACACCTGTACGGCTATACTCCCTAGAAACGGGTCGTTTACCTGGAATTTTTAGCTATGGCGTTTTTCCCCACTCGTCTTTTCTCCACTCGTTCTTGGAAAATGCGGTGCTGGAGCCGACCGCTGGCGCTGATGGCTTTGGGGATAGGTTTGACCGGCTGCGGCGACCTGCTGCTGCTGGTCAGTGGCTGGGTAACTTCGGCAGATCTCTCCACCCTGCCGCCCTGCGTCGATGACGACTGCAACTGCGGCGATTTCGCCAGCCAGCCCCAGGCCCAAAGGGTGCTCGATGCCTTTGCGGGCGACCCCTACGACCTCGACGGCGACGGCAATGGTCGCGCCTGTGAACGGCTGCCCGCCGCGCTGCCCGCCGCTGATCCCCCCGCACCGCCCTCCAGCAATCCCCACCTGGTGCTGGGCAACCCCAGTCAGGCTGCTACCGCCAACCCCAACAACTATCTGATGCAGCGCCATCAGTATGTGCTGAGCTACAGCCGCGATCGCAGAGGGCTCAACTGGGCCAGTTGGGAAGTCGATGCCGCCTGGCTAGGGACTACCGACCGTCAAGACAACTTCCGCCCCGATGGGGCGCTGCCCGCCGGGTTTTACCAGGTCACCCCTGACGACTACCGGGGCAGCGGCTACGATCGCGGCCACATGGTGCCCTCGGGCGATCGCACCGGCAGCGTCGGCGACAACGCCGCCACCTTTTTGATGACTAACATTCTTCCCCAGGCTCCCGATAACAACCGTGGCCCCTGGCGAGAACTGGAAGAATACGGGCGATCGCTGGTCTACCAGTACGACCAAAGCCTGCACATCATGGCCGGGGCCTACGGCAGCCAGGGGAGCGTAGGTAACCAAGCCATTGTCATACCCTCCCGCCTGTGGAAAATTATTGTGGTTTACGACCGTCTGGCCGACGGTGGCTTAGGTATTGGCAGCGATACCCAAGTAATTGCCGTAGATCTGCCCAACACCAACCAGGTTGGCCCCGATTGGCGTCGTTACCAAACCTCAGTTCAGCGCATTGAGGTGGCGACGGGCCACAGCTTTTTTGAAACTCTGCCTCCCGAGCTTCAAGTCATTCTCAAGGCTCAGATCAGCGATGTACTCCCTTAAATCAGACCCCACATTCCAGAATGGAGAGTTAACGCCTATACTATAGGAATAGATAAAGATAACTTTAGGGTTAATTAGTATGGCATCAAAACTAAATATATTTAGAACGGTCAGGCTCTGACCTCGATTGCAGAGTGGCTTCATCCCAGAGTTCCCCGAGTGTTTGTGGATACCTGAGGGGGCTGAAAACTGGTTTTTACTATAAATTTAGCGGTCGTTTTTATCTTTAAACGAGGCGAATGGCTAGATTTTTGGGGTGGAAGCGGCTACACTCTTAGCCTCAGTTCTGTGTCAGTTCTGTGAATAGACGGTTTGGCTAGACTAGCGTCTTATTGGGTAAGACTGTACCTCTGAGTTGGTAATGGGCTTGCTTCGCTGACCAAAGTTAGCATCTACACCGCTTACAAAATAGATGACTCGTTAAGTTGATTACTATTAATGTTTATGGCTAATAGATACGGTTTGAAACGCTTGTCGATCTTTGTAGACGGCAACAATATGTTCTATGCTCAGCAGAAAAACGGCTGGTTTTTTGACCCCAAGCGAGTACTTGAATATTTTCTCAACTTGGATGGCGGTGCCACCTTGGTCAATGCCTTTTGGTACACCGGCCTCAAAGATCCGCAGGATCAGCGTGGGTTTCGCGACGCGCTAATTAGCCTAGGCTACACCGTGCGAACCAAAATTCTCAAAGAATACTACGACGATACTTCGGGGCGCTATTCCCAAAAGGCTAACCTGGACATCGAAATCGCCATCGACATGTTCAACACGGTGGATCAGTACGATGAGGTGGTGCTCTTTAGTGGCGACGGTGACTTTGAGCGAGCCATTGAGCTGCTGCGCTCTAAAAACACCCACATCACCGTGGTCTCGACCGAGGGCATGATTGCTCGAGAGCTACGCAACGCTACCGATCGCTATATCGATCTCAACAGCGTTCGTAAGTTCATTGAGAAAGACTGAGCAGCCCGGTAACCTGGGGCGGAGTTACCCCGCCCCAGCGGACTCACTCCAGAGGCGCGTTCGTGCGATCGCTCGATCCTGTTATACTTATTGACTGTGAATATCTCTCGCCGATGTGGCTCAGTGGTAGAGCACTCGATTCGTAATCGAGCGGTCGCGGGTTCAAATCCCGCCATCGGCTTTCTGTAAAAACAGGCGTTTCGCGCATCTAGCAAGGGTTTCAGGGCTCGTGGCTCGACCAGTGCTCAAATTGCGTTGGGCGTTTTTGGGGGTAATTAGGCAGGTTTGACACCCAAATTGAGATAAAGATTGAGATGAAAGTACGTTGGTACTAAAGAGGTAATGATGCATTGTACTGGTGAATAAAATTTCACAACAGGCCAATATGATTACGTAAGCTCTTGGCGAAGGCTAAGCTGCGTCTAACAAAGCGTGACACCCGCTGTCTAAGCGTCTTGTTGAACCGCTCAATGTAACTTGTCTTACCGCTCGATTTACTGACGACCCGGTGGCGTTGGCAAGGAAGCACCTGCTGGTACGCCTCCCAAGCGTCGGTATAGATGGCCGCACACTGTCGATAGACTTTGGGCAAGGACTCCCAGAGTCGTCGTGCACTCTGGGCAGAGCGGTCACCGACATGAGCATCGATAATCTCACGGGTACCGGCATCCAGCGCCAACCAAACCCATTGCTTGTTGCCCTTGTGGTCAACAAACGACCAGAGCTCATCACATTACACGCTCAACCGGCCTTTTTTTTGGACCGGACTGTGGCTTGAGTCGGCGTCTGGGCGGCTTTGCACGTGACATAGTCTTGTAGCCATTGCTCGGAAACTGGAACAGCTCGGGCAATACCAGCCATCGAGATCCGCTCTAGCAAGGGGCGATCGATTGTGTAATCCCTCTTTCGTTAATTAGTAAGATTCGCCGTAATTGCTCAACCCAGTAGCCAATCAGCCTGCTGTGAGGTAAGGGCGCGAGAAA